>Ga0180433_10002724_pt1 | contig 26830 bp, 21 predicted proteins | sample SS_ome_8_FD_132980 | JGI IMG/M metagenome (GOLD analysis project Ga0180433, IMG submission 132980) | Hypersaline lake sediment archaeal communities from the Salton Sea, California, USA - SS_1_D_1 metaG | ecosystem: Environmental > Aquatic > Non-marine Saline and Alkaline > Hypersaline >... | reverse complement strand
TCTGAAATTTTCTTTGCAACATTATGATTCCACATTGATAATAAGGTAGTTTATGATTAAAAATGTTTAGGTTTTTAAATCAATAATTTCCAATTCAAAATATATATAAATGACCTATATTATTAATATATTAGTTGGAGGTCTGGATATAATGAAAAAAATATATCAAAAAAGATTTGTATCAATATTATTAATTAGCTTTTTAATTCTTACATTTACATTCCTTCCAATAGATGCACAACACTCTCAAAAAAATGAGTTATATAAACAAACATGCCAACATTCAATAGGATATATAGATGTAACAGTTCAAGAAGTTTGGGAAATGTGCAGTTCAACAGATAATGGCATTACCTTACCCGTCGATGTTCGAACAACTACAGAATGGTTATCTTCCAGAATTGACACCCCATTTCCTGAATTTACAAGACAATATGTACTCTCATCGTTACAAACTCAAACAGGGATGCAAAATTTTTTAGAAGAATATAACGGAAAAAATGTCATCCTTTATTGCAAATCAGGAGGAAGAAGCTCAGGTGCAGCATTACTTTTAGTACAAAATAACTTTAATGGAACAATCTACAACATGATTGGCGGCATCACCGCATGGATAGATGCAGGCCTTCCAACAAAATATGGTAATACACAACCAGATCAACCTTTAACACCAACTGGATCAACGATTTGTGGTATAGGATTAGTACAAATTTTTGAAACTACTGGTATCGACCCAGATGATGACGTTCTAAGATATGGTTGGGATATGAACAATGATAACAATGTTGATGTTTGGACCGGTTATACTGAATCTGGCGAGGCTAATCAAATATCATATATCTGGTCAGAATCTGGAGAATATCATATATCAGTGCTTGCTGAGGATATCGTAGGCACTCAAAGTGATTTTTCATCTTCTCTTACTATAACCGTCTCTCATCCACCTTCAAATCCATCTATAGACGGTCCTACAGAGGTAAAAACAGGTAAGGAACAATCTTTTACATTTATCAGTACTGATACAGATGGTGATGATATATATTATCTCATTGATTGGGGAGATGGTAATTCAACTGATTGGTTAGGCCCATATGATGAGGGCATAATATTTGAAGAATCCCACATATGGACTACTGAAGATTCCTATATCTTACGAGCAAAAGCTAAAGATAGCAATGATCTAGAAAGTGAATGGGCAACTCTTCAGATATCTGTACCTAAACAAGCAAATCAGGATAAAAATCTATTATATGAACTCTCAAATTTTATCCGTTTAATCATCTTAAACATGACCTATAAAATTTAATGATAGCTAAGTTAAATTCTAGGAAACTAGTCCTTCATTTTTCTTTATTTTTCTATACCAACGTTTATTAATTTCCATCTGTTAACAGGTGTTGGTGGAACCATGGTTGTTAATATTGAGCGATTATTTTCAAAACGGGCAGGTAGACTTCGATCTTCAGAGATTAGAGAACTACTGAAACTGACTCAGATACCAGGAATGATCTCCTTCGCTGGTGGACTTCCTAATCCCTTAGCTTTCCCTGTTGAGGTTATACAACAATGTATTGATACAACACTTAAGACCAATCCATCTGATGCTCTGCAATATGGCACTACTGAAGGTGTGACCCAGTTACGTTGCGCTCTGGCAAAACGTATGAAAAAGATCAAGGATATCAACTGTGAACTACATGATATCATAATTACAAGTGGTGCTCAACAAGCTCTTTCCCTTGTCGCATTATGTTTTATTGATCCGGGGGATACCTATCTGACCAGTGCCCCTGCATATCTTGGAGCAGTTCAGGCATTCCATGCCTATGAGGCAAATTGCGAGTCTATTCCAATGGACCATGAAGGAATCGATACTGATTCATTAAGAAGAAACATTGAAAGGCTCAGACGAACAGGGGTCCATCCTAAATTCATTTATTGTGTTCCTAATTTCCAGAATCCCTCCGGAGAGACCATGTCTCTAACTCATAGAAAGGAGTTACTTGATATTGCATCTGAATATGATTTTCTCATTGTTGAAGATGATCCCTATGGTGAACTTGTCTTTGAAGGAAAACCTATTCCACCGATAAAATCATTTGATAAAAAAGGACGTGTCATCTACATGAGCACGTTTTCAAAGATACTTGCCCCAGGTTTCAGGCTTGGATGGGTCATTGCAAGTAAGGAAGTACTTGATAAGTTCATCCTTGCTAAACAAGCTACTGATCTTTGTACCAATACATTTTCACAATATGTTGCCTATGAATATATCAATGGAGGCTACTTGGATAAACAGGTAGAACACATTAAAAAGCTATACAAGAGAAATAGAGATGTGATGCTCGAGGAACTGGAAAAACATTTCCCTAAAGAGGTAAGCTGGACCGTTCCAAAGGGTGGCATGTTCATATGGATTACTCTTCCTAAAACCATCGATACTCGACTTATGTTCAAAAAGGCAATGGCAAAAAAGGTTGCCTATGTGATAGGTGAAGCATTCTATCCTGAAGGTGGGAACTATAATTCAATGAGACTTAACTTCTCCTATTCAGATGAAAAGACGATACGTGAGGGCGTGCAACGATTAGGAGAGGTCATCAAAGAAGAGTTAAATGGTTTTCAGAGAGAATCGTATCCGCCAAATGGTGTTTGATCTGCCAAATAGAATATTATTGATATGCAGGTAGATATGCGGCCATAAGGTATTTAAAATCAATATCTTTTTTGATACTGAAAAAAAAAGTTGATGGGATTGGTGGAATTCGATGGGATGTCGAATCAAAACAAGAGTCAAATTAGATTATATTCAAGATTTCGAGATGATGTTTGAACGGATGAAACTACATCGTCCTCGGGAAGCAGCTGTATATTATGCAATATTGATCGTTGATGCCGCTAAAGAGTTCTCAGAGTTTTTACATATCGCTGAAGATCTAGCTAATCTAACAAGAAGACCACTTGAGACCGGTCGTAATTGTCTTTTGAAAAATGGTATCATCGCAAAGGTATTATTCTCAAATGATACCAGGGATAACTTTGGAAGAGAAAGCTACTTGCCAGTTCATCCAACAGCACTCTGGGAATTCATCAAAAAGGATCTGCAACAATATGTGGCACCAGAGACCTATCATTCCATAGAGAATCATTTACGAACATATACTGATTTCTATCAGGATAACTTTGATAAATATGGTGTGAAACTCAGACGCGCAGGGAACGTGACATTGGAATATTATAGTAAGTGGATACTCTATAATGCATTGTACAACAGTATGGAAAAAGGAAATCATGTGAAACTGCAGATAAGTGGCGATAGATTCTTTAAGGAACCCTTTGTCGATTATTTCAAGAAATTCCTCGAACTTGATACCAAGCTTCAGGTCATCATCGACGCTCAAATTGATTCCGGTATTCTCAAACAATTCAAGGATAATTTCCCTGAAAAGCTTGAGGTACGATATTTCCCAGAAGGTGCTTCAGGAACATTACGGAACTATGTCTATGGGAAAGAATTTGCGGTGAATGGTATTAAGATCCTTCAAGAACAAAATAGTGAGCCCGCCTATATTGGCACTGCCTATGTTGATCTTGAGGATATCAAGGTGTTCAATAGTAAGTTCGATAGCCTCTGGAACCTTGCAAAACCACTTACCTAATCCCTTTTTTTCCTTTAAAAAAATCTTTTTTCTTTTTTATACGAATCGTGTTGTTTCAAGATTCTTTAAAGCAATGGTATTCACATTGTACTTCTTATGAACCGAGCTGGAAAGATCAAGACATTTCGATTCCTCACCATGACCAAAAAGAAGTCGATCGGGTCGTGGGCTCATATTATTGATAAAGTTCATGAGTTGACGACGGTCACTATGACCTGAGAAACCATCAACGGTCTCAATCATCATATTAAGTTTAAATGACTGGACATTTCCACCAGAGGTAATTGATATATCACGCCATCCTTTCTGCACACGCCGTCCAAAACTTCCCTCAGCCTGATATCCAACAAAGACAATCATGTTCTTCTCATTTTCAGCCCAGGATTTGAAATATTCCATGACCGGACCACCGACCATCATACCACTGGTTGCAAGAACGATACAGGGATCAGGGTCATTGATGATCTTCTGACGCATCTCATGACCATCAACACGGACAAAGATATCTGAAAGAAGAGGGTTCTTACCCTTTTGAAATGCCTGAGCACGAAGTTTATTGTTCAAATATTCAGGATAGGCTGTATGAATAGCGGTTGCCTCCCATATCATACCATCTAGATAGACAGGGACCTGAGGTATCTCTTTATCTGCCATGAGCTGTTCAAGAACGATCATGACCTCCTGACTTCGTCCAACCGCAAACACAGGAACTAATATCTTCCCTTTTTTCTTCAGACATCGTTGAGCGATCTCACGAAGATGATCTGTTGCCTCACGACGACTGGGTTGGAAATCCTCTTTTCCACCATAGGTAGACTCAATAAACATTGCCTCAAGTCTTGGGAAATGATTCACCGCAGGGTTGAACAACCAGGTCTTCTCATATTTAATATCACCACTGAACGCTATATTATACAATCCCTCACCAACATGAAAATGAGCAATGGAAGAACCAAGGATATGACCAGCGTTATGAAGTGTCAAACGAACATCAGGAGTTATATCGGTTGTATCACCATAGTTCATCGAGATACAATGTTTAATGACCTCGCGGACATGTTCACCAGAATAAGGTATCTTTTTAGCATCGGCAGCAGCAACCTTTAAGAAATCCATCTGTAAAAGGGTCATCATATCTCGAGTTGGAGGAGTGCAATATACCGGTCCATCATAACCATATTTATAGAGCAAGGGTACAAGACCAGAATGATCAAGATGAGCATGGGTAATGACCACTGCATCGATCGTCTCAATTGGTAATACCTCAGGTAGATGAAGATAGGGAGTTCCACTATCATCAGATACATCAACACCTACATCAATAAGGATCTTACTATCTTGAGTTGTAAGAAGGCTGCAGGATCTACCAACTTGTCTATAGCCACCAAGGGCAGTTACTCGGACATATTTCTCACCAGGAGAAACTCCACGGTGTAAACGACGGCCAACCTTACGGAGGATCTCCTTTCGCTCATCGCTCATCATACGTAGAAAACCACGGATATCATGAACAGTCTTGGATTGCAATGGAGGCGTGCGAATGATACGAGGGGACCAGTTGATCTTTTTTCGGATCTCATTAAGATATTTCCCCTGTTTACCAATAGCAACCCCTGGTTTCATTACCTCAATAGTGACCTCACCGACATCCGGTTGGAAATAGATATTTGTGATCTCAGCGTCCTCAGGAATGATCTGACGTATCTTCTTCTCAGCGGTTTCTTCCTTAGTAATAACACTTGTATCCGGTCGAACAACGATACGTTTCTGAAGCATTTTTGCTAGTTGTTTGATAATATCATCCCTTTCTGCAAACTTATGGGGATGTTTCGTATAAAGAACCACAAGGGCACCCTCAAATTCAACATCAGATACATCAATGCTTGGAGGCACAGTTGCTCGTACTTTGCCTTTTATTTCACGTAAAACATCTTCAGCTGTCATACAATTTCACGTTCTGTTCTGTTTTTATATTCTTTATATAATTTATATCTCAATAATGAAGGAGAAAGATATTAAATGGAAAGATGAAAGATAAAGGAAGTAAAGATTTTTTTATTTAAGATTTTTATTTTTTATATTGTTGCATGATCTTCTTAACACGTTCTTCAGGGATCTGATCAAAACCATCCTTTGAGATCACTGCAACACTGATCATTCCACCAGATGCTGAATCGCGACTTATCGCAGCTGATATCGCTCGAACAGCCAGGTCAACACCTTCTTCAGAGCTCATATCCTTCCGGTAATGATCCTCTAACACCCCAAATACATACGGTGAACCAGATCCACCAGATGTATAATTATCGGGAATAGATCCACCCGCTGCATCAAGAGAGTAAACATGACCACCCATTTGATCCCAACCGCCAAGAACAAGTTGAACATAATAGGGCATGAACTTTCTTTGGTTCATGATATTGGACATGAGAGTCGCAGCAGCTTGTACGGGGATCGGTGAATCTCTCTTCAATCGGTAAAGATTAGCTTCAGCACTTAAATAACGTGCAAGGACTTGTAAATCTCCCACAAGACCTGCGGTGGCAAGTGCAAGATGGTTATCAATACGGTATAACTTTTGTGTTGATTTATGAGCGATTAATGTACCCATTGTTGCTCGTTGCTCAGTAGCGATTACAACACCATCAGTACATACCATACCTAACGTTGTCGTTCCAGTTTTTTTAACATCCTCTGATGCCATGATATCTCCTCAAAATTAGGGAAAAATTACACAGTGCAATTCCTATACGTTTATAAATAGTTTGCGCATTTTGCCGAAAATCCATCATTTTTCCCCGTTGTTGTAAGATATGCTCAATGACCCACAATATACTTAAATAATTGGGTTACATTCGTATATGTATATTATGACGACGCTGATTCTAAATGTCGATCGGGATGATGACTTTGGGAGGAAAGCACATCTTAAAAGTCCGATTATTGGCATAGAGCGCAACAGTGAAGCAGCCCAACGTTTTGGAGAGGCAGACCCTGAAGATTCTGATCTTAACGCCATCTATTATTCAATTTCACTTTACAAAAGACTCCTTGCAGAACAAAAGGATGTTGAGATTGCCACTATTTGTGGACATATCAATGTTGGAGTGCGATCTGATGAGATCCTCTCAAAACAACTTGAAGAGGTCATTGAAAAGACCAAGGCTAGCGATGTCATTGTTGTAACCGATGGTGCTGAGGATGATTACATCTTACCTATTATTCAGTCACGTGTAAAAATTACCTCAATCCAACGGGTATCCGTGAAACAAAGTAGACATTTAGAGGATACATATTATAGGATCTTAAAGATACTTGATGATGATAAGGTCCAGAAACAATTCGTTCTCCCTATCGGCCTTGTTCTTATCGTCTGGGCATGCTTTGTGATACTTGATATGACCTCCAGTGGTTTTGGTGCGATACTACTGACCCTTGGGATCTATCTACTTATCCGGGCATTTCGATGGGAACGAGCAATATCATCTGTTGCTGAAGAGGTTAAATCAGGTTTTCTTACCGGAAGACTATCTATATACACCTCTGCTGTTGCAATTGTTATTATCATAGCAAGTGTCTTTTTATCATATACAACAGCAAATATACCTTATGAACTTGAACTTCTTGCCGTGTTATCATTTTTAGCTAACATCATATGGGGAATTGTGATCGCTGGTTTGTTATTCATCTTTGGCCATGTAGTTGATGTGTATGTGAAGGATAAACAGGCTGTGTGGCATTACTGGATCTATCCATTCTCCCTTTTAGCCTTTGGATTTATCTCATCAGCCATTTTTTCATCATTACATAAGGCATTGTTAAACTGGCCAGAGACATTCTATATTGAACCATTCTATACCCCCTTTTTCATTGGTAATACCATGACCGGTATCATGATCACCATTGTTGGAGCAGTTACTCATCATTATATTAAAGATATGTATCGACCGAAAAATAATGATGTTAGACTTGATAAGCAAACATCCTAACCATATCTTTTTCCTTTAGGTGTACATAATGCAATATGAAACATGGCACCCAATGTTTGAGATGATCAAGAAAGATATTTCATTGACCTGGGACCATGATAAAGAAGCAGCTCTTGTTCTAAACAAACTCCTCTATGAAAAACCAAATATGGTAGCATTTTCTTATATCAAACATTTGATCTTTGGAAAGGATGTGGTCGTGTTCGGTGCTGGCCCCTCATTGGAAAAAATGATAAAAAAAATAAGATTACATCAGAAAAAATATGTTTTACTCTCTGCGGATGGAGCAACATCAGCCTTAATCGAACAGAATATTCTACCAGACATTATTGTAAGTGATCTTGATGGTAAACTATCTGATCAGATCCATGCTAATAAAAAGGGTAGTATCATGATAGTCCATGCTCATGGCGATAATCTCAAAACGGTTAAACAAGTTCTCCCTCAGATAAATGGTAAGATATCAGGAAGCGTTCAAATCGATCCGCAGGGGTTATCCAATGTCTTTAATGTCGGAGGATTTACTGATGGGGATAGAGCAGTATATCTTGCAGCTCATTGCCATGCAAAAACGATATCCCTAGCCGGTTTTGATTTCAATGGGGAAATCGGCAGATATTCATTTCCGGGAAGAAAGGATACCGAGTTAAAAGAAAAAAAACTATATTGGTGTTCCCAACTGATCAATCATCTGAAAAAAGATCATGATATAAGATTTCTCAAAGAATAATCGGTTCTTTTTTCTCTGAGCGACGAGCGGTAAGATATATCCCAGTTAGTATAATGCTTCCCCCGATCAATGTGAAATGAGATGGTATCTGATTGATCCATGGTATGATATAGGCAAAGAATGATGATCCGATCGGCTCACCAAGTAATGCTACTGAAGCAAGAGATGCTCGAATATGTGCAAGGGACCAGTTGTACACCGTGTGACCAAATATACCGGAAATCACCGCCATTATGAATATGAGTCCAAGGTCATGTGAATCAATGGCTGTAAGGGAAACATTTCCTGCTATGCAGAAGAGCAACAGGAAAAAAGTTGCCACCGCATAAACAACCAATGCATAGGATATTACTGATAATTGTCTTCTGAAATATCGACCACCTAAAATATACAATCCTGCCGCAATTCCCCCTAGGAATGCAAGGATATTACCCTCCAATGAATTCAGAGAGAACTGAGAGATACCATAATTTCCTACGACAAGAACAATCACACCTGTAAAAGAGATAAGAATACCTAGTACATTAATCTTTGAAAGATGTTCTTTGAAAAGAACATAGGAGAGCGGACCAACAAAGATGGGATGAGCAGTGACAAGGATGACCGAGCTTGCTACTGAGGTTAATTTCAATGATGTTATCCATAATGTGAAATGGACCGCAAGTATAAAACCAATAAGAACAAGGAAAATAAGAGATCTTCTTGAAAGTCCTAAGAGTTCCTTTCGATAACAACCTTTTACAATGATGAATGGGAGTATTAATAGAGTTGTGAATATCATACGATATAATGAAATGAGCAATGCTGGAGCACTACATGATACAATAATAACTGCTGCAGCAGAGACACTGAGCACAGCGATGAACATTGCAAAACCGGGTCGCATCATGATATCATTTCAATGGTGGTAATAACATTATATTTATGAGACTTGGCATCAAATTTCATGTACTATTCTCCCTTCATCTGATTATCGTTTTTGAGAAGAAATATTCTAATAATATAATATGTATGTAACATTGTTTCATACATTTGTTAATCTTTACATTGGGAAAAGGGACGGATAATAATATATGTCAAAAATAAAGGAAAACAAAGAGGGAGCTATATCATCTCCATCTCCAAACCCGCTTTTATTCAAATACATTGTTGAACATTCATCAGATGTACTTGCTCTGCTAGATGAAAAAGGCACAATTCGATATGTCAATAACTCGTTAAAAAAAGAATTTGGATATGAGCCACACGATCTTTTAAATAATAAGATCTGGAATTATATTCACCCTGATGATGTATCAAAAGTTAAAAAATCGTTTGAAAAGATAATGGAAAAAGAGGGAGATCAACTAACTCAAGAACTACGATTAAAACACGCAGAAGGCTACTATGCCCATGCTCAAACAAGTATATATAATGGTTTGAAAAATAAGAATATCAATGGATTTATTTCAACAGCATATAACATCACAAAGACAAAGGAAATCGAAAAGGAATTACATCTAAGCCTGAAAAAGAACAAGGCCATATTAGATGCCCTTCCAGAGCTTTTATTCATCATTACAAAAGAGGGGATATACACTGATTATTATGCATTTGAGACAAATAAACTAATAATTCCATCAGATAAAATAATCGGTAAGAACATCAAGGACACTGGTTTTTCAAAAGAGGAGATAGAAACAATTGAAAGGAAAATCAAAAGATGTCTGAAACATAGATCCATTGAGACCTTTGAATATATGATACCATCAAAGGAAAAGAATCGATATTATCAGGCAAGGATCGCTCCTTTTGATAAAGATAGTGTAATTGCTCTTGTCCGCGATACAACAGATACAAAGGAGCTGGAAAAGAATCTAATAGATTCAGAGCGTTTATTTAGAGAAGTATTTGAACATGCACCAATTGGCATCTATAGAACCACGCCTGATGGAAAAATACTCCTATCAAATGAGACATTATGGAAGATGCTTGGATATTCATCCTTTAACGAATTATCTCAGAGGAATCTAGAAACCAATGGATATCATCCTCGATACAAAAGAGAGTTCTTCAAAGAACAGATGAGAAAACATGGAAAAGTAGTTGGTCTAGAGGCAACATGGCAGAGAAAAGATGGATCAAGTATACAAATCAGAGAAAATGCTTATGCGATCTATGATATACATGGACAGATCCAATATTATGAAGGAACCGTTGAAGATATCCATGAGAAAAAACAGATAGAAAAACTTTTAAAAAAGAGCAAAGAAGAATACCGCTTGCTCATTGAAAATCAACAAGATTTTATCTTAAAACTCACAAATAAGGCAGTATTACATTACGTAAGTCCTTCATTTATGCAGATCATCGGTAAAACAAATCAGAATCCAATCGGATCTAAACTTGATCAATTCATCCATAAGGATGATCAGTTGGAATTCTGCAACATGATACAAACCATCAGTGAAAAAAAGGAAACATTGTATCTTGAATCTCGTCTTATAAGCAAAGAAGGCTGGAGATGGATCGCCTGGAAATTCAATCCCATGATAAATAAAGAAACCCAGGATATCGAACTTATAGCTGCAGGTCGCGATATAACAGAACAAAAAGAAACAGAGCTCCAGCTTTATGAGACAAAAAACCGGTTACAAGGTATCATAGATAATGCTAAAGAACTTGTACTTACCTTTGACTCAACTATAAGAGTAGCAACATGGAACAGGACTGCAGAATCGATAACAGGTTTCTCTAAGAACCTTGTCCTTATGAAACGACCAAGTCGATTATCTGTTTTTGAAAGCCCAAGCACTCTAGAACAACAGGTTCAAGAGATCTTTTCAAAAAAGAGAGCCCATCTCGATATGGATCTTTATCTATTAACTAGGGAGAAAAAAAGGATCAAGTTAACATTTTCATCTGTTATCCTTCTTAACAAGGAAAAAGAACCCTCTGAGTTACTATTAACCGGTAGATGTGAACCAGATAAAACAATGGAAACACTTCATCAAGGGAACGCATATCTCTATATAGACCAAACAAAAGAGGATATCGTTGAACGAGTAAAACAATATCTTGATAAGGGATATAATGGTATCTCTATTACCCGGGGGACCAATGAGTATCTACAAGATTTAAGAACACTCCCCCATCATGTTATTCACATACTCAGTAATGAAAAGATGGATACTTACTCAACCATAGCATCACCATCTGAACTGGTTTCAAATGTAAGATCATTTATTAAAGGGGAAAAATCATCGATCATATTCATTGATAGACTCGATTTTTTACTCATCCATTATCCGTTTGAAGATATCATGAAATCAATATATCAGATGCATTCTTTGATCATCGCATCAAATAATATAATAATGATAAATGTGAACTCCGCATTATTTAGTTCACAGCAACTAGCATTACTAAAAGAGGAATTATCTGAGACGCCAAGTGGAAATATCAATGATATTATTCTAGAAAGTGATGTTTATGCGATCCTTGAGTTCATATCAAAGGAAAATGATATGAACTCGATCGTTTCATATAAGAACATTGGATCAACGTTTTCAATTTCAAAAGTGACAACCCAGAAACGAATAAGATCCTTACAGGATAAAGGATTGATAACAGTTAAGAAAAGAGGGAAGATGAAGATACTTTTTGTAACTGAAAAAGCGAGAAAACTATTGAAAAAACACCCATAATTTAACAGTAATTTACCAATATTAAACCTATTTTAATAATAGTTATATATATGGTGATATAGTTACCAATAAGAAAAACAAAGATGGAAAAACGACTGAAATATCCAATAACAAAAGAGTAACATATCAAAAATATCAAGAGGTGACAAAAAACTATGGCAAAAAGCAGTCAAAAGAAGATACATGAAGATGAACAAAAGGTCATAACCGCATTAGAAGAAAATGCAAACGAAAGCATAGGCTCAATCGCAAAGAAATGCAGATTTTCACGGCAAAAAGCATGGAGGATCATAAAACGATTGGAAAAAAATAAAACCATCTGGGGCTACCATGCAAGAGTAACAGACGATAAAATGGACCGAACCGGATATCTTCTCCTCTTCAAATTAAACAACCTTCAACTCAACAAAGAAATAGAAGATCTCATCATCAATGAAAAGCTCAAAACAGTAGCTAAAGAAAACAAGATCACCGTAGAAGATAATATATGGCTCCACGGAACCTATGACTGTATGATATCATTCTATGCAAAAAACATTCTAAAAGCAAAACAATTCCAACAAGCATTCCTAGGGGCATGCAATGGTGTAATCGGAGACAATCAACTCCTTGAACACATCGTCATCATTCAAAAAGATGGATTCCAAAATCCACACCTAAAAGAAACAAAGAAACTCCTTCAGAACTAAGAATACAAAATAAGTTGGAAGGAGGAAAGGAAAAAATATAGGGGACAAACTTGACAAAAAATTTTTGTCCTTCCCTCCTTATTCTCCTTTTCACTATTCGTAAGTGATTATAAGTATATAAATTTTATTCAATAACATATGTTAACTAGTAATGATAATGCAAACTCCCAACATTAAACGAAATACTTACACCATATACATACATTTATATGAAATTCATTGGAAAAATATTTTCCAAAAAAGAAACAACCATAATTTCATTACTTTCACACCGATTATCAGGCAACACAGTTGAAACAAAAGAAAAAATGAATTGTCATGTAACGTTACATGTTTTTGAATTGAAAAATCGTCATAATACAAATTTAATCGAGATTGCACCAACCAATTTTTATATGTATTATTAAATATTATGCCCGCATCGGGATTCGAACCCGAGTAGAAGCCTCCGCAGGGCTTCAGGATATCCAAACTACCTCATGCGGGCAAATCGGTTTTTTTATTTTAGAGGTGAATAACAGGTCTATTATTTTATGATATCTATAAGGGCTATTCTTTCAAGTATCAATTTATCATATTTGTTTTCTGGGACCGTTGATAGTTCCTCTTTTGTAAATCCAAATAGTTCCAATGTGTTGTTATTTCCCTTTAGCACTTCGTCATCTCTTTTGATCTTCAGTTTGGAAAATAGATCATCGAGCGTTTCAGAGTTTAATTCAGCGTCTGAACTTCTAGGTATTATTACCAGAGCAATAGTGTTATGTCCTTTTTTAACTCCAAGTTTTGGTATTGCTAGTTTTATTTGTCGCTCTCCTGAAGCATAAAGGAAAAGTTCCATTTCTATTGAATTTGTCGTCATCCTTTGTTCCTTTTCTGATCTGAGTGCATGTTCTGCTGCAGAGAGAAGATGAGATTTTCCATAGATCATTTCAGCATTGAATGATTGAATGATGATTTGATATTCTTCTGCAAATCGTTGTATCTTCTGTATGAAATGTTCTAATTCTTCTATTGCACATGTTCCACCAACAACAATTATTTTTTTATTCACCCCTTTTTTCATAGCCGTTCATCCTCGATGAAATCATTCAGATCGGTCTTTGTCTCTTGTTTTGATTGCCCTAATTGATCCTTAATTCGAGTAGCGATCCTTGGTCCGATGGTCTTTACCTTACTAAGCCGTTCGATCGATACTTCTCTCAGGTCACCTGTAGTATGGAATCCCTCCTTGTACAAGGCTCGTGCTCTTATCCTACCTATACCTTTTAATGATATTAGGTTGAGTAGTTCTTGTTTACACCCATATTTCATGCGCATACCTAGACCTGTGAGAAATGGAACAAGTGAGAAATTATACATCCTTGAAAATTCCCTTGTTGCATGAAGTAGCCATTCCCCAGCATCAACGATACTATGGATATCCCCCGGACCAACGCCATATCTTGATATTATTTGATCCTCAGTTCGTTCTTCGATCCAATCCTTGAGCAATAATGCTGTTTTCATATCGCTAAGGAACCATTCATATTCCTCAGATGAGTGCATAGGAACCTCGAGTAATAATGTATCTTTTAATTCATCAGATTGTTCTTCGACCCATCCATCACTTCTCCTCAGATATAACGAGCGAACATCTGGAGTAGAACATATTGCATGAAGAACGCTCATCTCTGAAGCATCTTTTAACTGTGATGTTTCCAAAGCGGACCGTAGTTGAACTGCGGATAATGGATCGATATATAATGAGGATGTCCTTTGGCCAAATATTGTTGCATTGACAGTCTCATCTTCTTTAACTATAAATCCATTTTCAGTTAGAAAGTTGATTGTGTCATCGATTGTATCTCGTAATGCATAGGTGTCAGCTTGATAGGCATAGAATGTTCTATCGATAAAGCTATAGATATCCTGGTTTGTTTCCACAAAACGAGTTGCTATAGCAGCAAGAAGATGCATGCGAAGTGCAGCTTGATTTCCAAGCTTAGAATAGATCGGTTCCACATCACCATGGATATATTTTGTCAGTATCTGTTGTTTCTGATGATCATCTTTTGCAATGGTCAGAGCCTCCCCAAAGGTATCAAATCGTGGTCTTCCCGCCCTCCCGGCTTGTTGTTTATATTCAAGAACAGGTATTGGACGCATGCCAAAGGATGGATCATATCTCCATAGATCTCGTATGATAACTCTCTGAGCTGGTATATTCACTCCTGCGGCTAGTGTTGGGGTTGCAATGATACATTTTATTATCTTATTCTTAAATGCTGTTTCAACGGTTCTTCTATGAAAACTAGAAAGACCTGCATGATGAAATGCAACACCTGATGCGATACAACTAATCAGCTCAGTATCTAGCGATGTATGTTCCACATGATGTTGTTTCATATCTGAAGCAATACCTTGTAGCTGTTGAATATCATCAGTAGAGAGAACGGTTCTGATCGATGATGCAATATTCTTTGCAACAGATACAGTTGATCGTCTTGTGTTGACAAATACAAGCACCTGACCATTTTGTTTCAGTGATTGTTCAACCAGTGAAAAAAGAATATCACTATATGTTGAGTCAAATGATACTTGTTTTGCATCATCATATTCTATGATATTGTCATAGACAACGCCCTCCCTTAAAGTGACTGGCCGCCAATCTGAAAGGACTAAAGAAGCATCAAGCCAGATGGATAGTTCCGTTGCATTTTGTATCGTTGCGGATAATGCAATGATCTGGGTCTTAGGGTTCAATGCCTTGAAATGAGCGATGAGGACCTCAAGGGTTGGTCCACGGGTTGGATCATGGATCAAATGGATCTCATCGATGACTAGAACCTTGATATCCTGAACCCATTTTACCTTATGTCTTAGAAGCGAATCTGCTTTTTCTGAAGTACAAACAATGATATCATAACGGGAAAGCCGAGGATCAGAATCATCCAAATCACCAGTGGATATCCCCACCTTTAATCCAAGTTTCTCAAAGAGGCAGAGCTCCTCATATTTCTCTCGTGCTAGCGCAATAAGAGGGACAACATACAATGCTTTTCCCTGCTCGCGAAGTAATCTATTCAAAATCGCAATATAGGCAACAAGGCTTTTCCCACTGGCAGTTGGAATAGATAACACAAGGTTCTTACCCTCGATCACCTTTGGTATAGCCTGTTGTTGAGGTGGATAGAATGATTTAATCTCATGTTCCTTGAGGAATTCAAGGATCTTTGGATGAAGGGAAAGGTTATCTAGACCCATATGATTTCAGTCAGGTATGATGGTTTTGAGTCAAAAACTTTATTCATGACCTGTAAAATTACATTGGTGATATCATGGGCCGCAGACAAACCATGCAAGAGAAGTATAAACAGCAGATGAAAGCATATCGCAAAAAAAGGATGAAGATAGATAATACACCCTTTCTTCCCCCTGATGGTAATGTATATGTGATGAACTCATTGAACCCGACAAAGACATTGAAAGCCGAGGTATTAAAGACCACAGAGAAACAACATAGAGACGTTATTATCCATCTTGCCTGTCCTGAATGTGGGCAATCAATGGACTGGGATAGTAACTGGGAAGCATTCATTTGCACAAAACATGGGAAAAAAGCTATCTATGAGATTGTCACAGATGATTAAAAAGTGTTATACTTAAGTATAACAAATATGTTAACAGATTGGTGGTAAGAGTCCTATGACTGAAGAAAAGATTGGTGTTATTCACCATTATTTCTCAAAAGTAGGTGTGGCAGCCATAAAGATCAAACAGGCAAACCTCTCTGTTGGAGAAACCATCCATATTGTCGGAGCTCATACTGATTTCAAACAACCTGTGCAAAGCATGCAGATTGATAGAAACCCTGTTCAAATGGTCAAAGCAGGTGATGATGTCGGCATTAAAACCAAGGAACGGGTACGAGAAGGCGATATCGTTTACAAAATAAAGGAAAATTGAAACAATAATGGAGTGAAACCATGAAAGAATTAGCAGAAGTGAGAACGTTGAAGGTAAATCGTTATGTCATCATAGATGATGAACCATGTAAGATACAGAATATCTCAACGTCAAAACCTGGGAAGCACGGTGAAGCAAAAGCCCGTATTGAGGCAATTGGCGTGTTCGATAATCAGAAAAGAAGTATCGTTCATCCTGTGACCCATAAGGTCCATGTCCCAATGATCGATAAACGAAGCGCTCAGGTCATATCTATAATGGGTGAAAACGTTCAACTGATGGATCTTGAAACATATGAGACATTTGAGATGCCGATCCCTGAGGAATACAAAGATAGCCTGGAACCAGGAAAAGATGTTCAATATCTTCAAGCTCTTGGCAGAAAGAAGATAACAAGGGTATAGGCCCTTTTATATATTTGAGATGAAAAAAGGCCCACTGTATGATCGATAGTTTACCAAAGGATTTTCCAAATTATTTTGCTGATGCTGAAGTAGGCTATCAAGATGCATTGTTCGTCATTTTTGGGGTCTGTTATGATGAGACATCCACGTTTCGTAAAGGATCATCACATGGGCCAAATGCCATTCGTACTGCTAGTTGGAATTTTGAATCATATAATCTTCTTACGGGTGTGAATTTTCGAAATATACCTGTTCATGATTATGGTAATGTATTGTTAGATGCAAAGGCGAAACCATCTGAGATGGTTGAAACAGTGAGAACTGTTGCAGATCGTTTCATAAAAGATGGAAAGATACCGATCCTTTTAGGTGGTGAACATTCCATCACGCCAAGTGTCGTTCATGGATTTCCTAAGGACATTGCTGTTGTATCCCTTGATGCCCATCTTGATTTTCGCGAAGAATACAAAGGTGAACGGTTCAATCATGCCTGTACCATCAGACGTGTATCTGATCATGTCCCTATTGATAACATCCTTGTCTGTGGTGTTCGTTCCGCTGAGAAAAATGAGTTCGATGATGCATTAAGATTAGGCCTTGATATCATCGATAGTATTTACATTAACAAAAAGGGCATGGAACCAATCCTTTCTGCGATAAAAAGGAAATTCTCTGGAAAGAAGATATATCTTACCATTGACATCGATGCGGTTGACCCTGGTTTTGCACCAGGCACTGGTACCCCGGAACCATTTGGCCTGAGCCCTTTTGATATTCTCACCTTGATCGATGAGATCGCAGACAGATTAATTGGATTTGATGTTGTAGAGGTCTCACCACCCTTTGATCATGGTGAGACCGCGATGCTAGCTGCGAAACTTGTTAGGTATGGAATCGAGCGTATTGGACAGAAAAAAGGATTAGTTTAATATATGTTAACTCTATTCAGCGGGAGTATGCAAAGCGAAAAAATTGCTGTCATCGCTCTTGTTGTAATCATCGCTGGAGCGTTATCGGCTTATTTATTAGCAACTTACGGAGCAGATATTTTCAATACCCCTGCTGAGCCTGATACTGATTCTATCGCAGCTGGTGATTGTTGTGATGTTGATTATATTGGAAGGTTTGCAAGTAATGATACAGTATTTGATACTTCACTTGAAACCGTGGCAGTACAGGCAGGTATATTCGATGAGAATCGCAGCTATGAACCACTAAAGATCTTTGTTAATCCAAATGGGAACCTTACTCGACCAACTGGTTATTCCAATTATTCATCTTCTATGATCCAAGGCTTTCTTGAAGGACTTATTGGTATAAAGAAGGGAGAGGAAAAAACAGTGACCATCCCACCAGAGAACGCATATGGTATCTGGGATGAACAACTTGCTCAGGATTATGGCCTTAGCCCTTATCCAGTTGATTCAATTGTTGATACCGTATGGGATTTTGAACGTACTATGTTCTCTCAGTATTTCCCAGAGGTCAATATAAGTGTTGATACGACCTTTGATTGGGGTGCGACCATGATCGGTATCAATGATACGCTTCTTGCAACCATCACTACGGTCAATGATACCAATGTGACCTATGAATTATTACCTGTCGATGGGACCGAGTTTACCATGCCTTTGTTCAACTGGGATGTCAGTATCTCTGTGACAAATGATACAGCGTTTACATTACGTACAACGACCGAGGTTGGTTTTATCACAAGTATCAATCTGGGATATGGATCACTTCATATCAAGGTGACCGATGTGAACGAGACCGATATACAACTTGCCATCAATACAGAGGCACCAGATGTCAAGTTTGTCGGTGAGACCCTTGAGTTCACCCTTAACCCTATTGAGGTCTATAAAACAAGTTTAGAAGAGGATAACTGAAGTTTTACCTCTTCTTCAAAAGCGTTTAAAAACGCTTCTTCTTTTCCTTTTGGTATCGTTGCACCAGCAGCAATATTATGACCCCCTCCAACACCATCAACCTTTGATGCTGCTTTTCGAATTACAACTGATAGGTCCAGACCTTTATCAATAAGCTGTTGAGTGGCTCGAGCTGAAGCCTTTATCTCTGTAATACTTTTCTCAGCAAATCCTACCAGGGGAAGATCATTTCGGGTTTCCTCATCATTAAGAAGCATATTAGCAACAATGCCAACGATTGTATCCCTAATACCTGTTTTCGCATGGAAGAATTGAACATAATCCCGTTGTTCTATCCCTTCTGTCTTTGCAAATTGTACACCTTCAACAAGATTATGACGGTGACCTTGAAGAAGTGAACGAGCTTTTTTAAGATATGTCTTACGATCGCCAAGGCAAACCTGTAAACCTATCTCATATTGTCCATATCGAGCTGTCGAGTTAAGTAGGGTAGCATATTCCTTTGCATCATGAAGCTCAGTACCTATAGATTCATTTAATAAAAGATAGCTTTCACCAAGCAGTCGTTTGACATTGATATGACCAAAACCCTTTGTTAGGAGTAATTGGGCGATATGGGAGATGATCTTTCTTCGTTCATCATTTCCAAGATCGATCCATCGTCGCCAGTTCTTACCATCTTTAACTGGTATCTCCAACGTTTTCAATAAGGAGAGTGCAGCTGATTCACGACCTGTTACCCCAGGTATGATGGGATCATTTGCGAATTGTAACATTTTATAGATCGGACGTGTCTCCCGTCCGAAATAACTAATATCCGTTTTTGCATGGATAACCGATGCTTTCTTTCCATCTTCAAGAATCTTCTTATTTAAGCTAACAAGTTTCCCATATCTTCTATTCTGAAGGTCTCCACATGCTCCAACGATCGCCAATGCAGAAAGATCAATGTTATTTTTATCAATGGCTTTTGATACAAGATAGGTGGCACCAGATCCACTCAGCTGATAACTTCCATCCATCTCAAAGAGATGAGGATTGAAATGAAATGATACATCACTTTCCATTGAACAGCTATGATGATCGGTAACGACCATGGGAAACAATGGTTCTTTTGTGACAATACTACTTCCAAGGTCAGTGAACCATACAAGATCAAACTGATCCTTTTGTAAACGATCTGAGACAGAGCTATCAAGTTGTTTCACAAATTCAATTGAATATGGTTTCCCCATTCGTTCTAAGGTTTTTGCAGCGATTGCACCAGCGGTTAAACCATCAGCATCAATATGAGTGACAACATGAACTTCCTTTGCATCCTTAATGATACTTGCAACTGAACTGATTCTTTTTTGCACGTTGATTACACCAAATATCAATGTGTATGAAAAATGGGCTGTACAACTTTGTCCTCACCATCTGGACATATGATACTCCCACCTAACACCAGTAGAGAGGATATCAATTTATATCATAAGAACTTTCTGATAAAAAAATGTAAGAACAAATCGTCTTATTTCAATTTTATTTGAACTTTCCCTTGAACAATATCTTCATCTCATCTTTATACAAACTTCGTTCTATCCCTAGTTTTGATGCATGCTCATATATCATTTTTCGTCTTATAAGATGAATAAGATGCTGGGATAGAACTTGTATTAGAAACGTCTCATCGATCTGTTTCTTTGCCGCATCTTGAATGAGTAGTGATAGATTTCTTGAAAAATCTTGATCATGCTCGTTCAAGTTCTTTGTATCTATTATGTCATTAATGTTCTTCATCCCTTCTGTGATAATACTAGTTGGACTCATTGTATCTATCTTTTCAATATAGCTGCTAAGTTGATCAAGTCTTTTATCTAACATATAACAAAAAGTATGCATTGTTCATATTAAAAAAAGAATGGTTATAAAAAATAAGAATGAGGGGGTTTTTTAGTCCCCAGCAAGTCTCTTATATTGCTCGTACCGTTCGTCAACATCTTCCTTAAGCTTCTTATGAAGTTTTTCAGCCTCATCAGGGAATGTTCGAACAAGAGAGCTATAACGTACCTCACCCATGATGAAATCATGAAGAGATCCATCTGGTTGTTTTGAATCAAGTTGGAAGGGGTTCTTACCCTCTGCCTTCAACCGTGGATCATATCGGTACAGTGGCCAATAACCTGATTGGACAGCCAGTTTTTCCTCATGCTGTGTCTTACCCATACCAGCAGCAATCCCATGATTGATACAAGGCGCATATGCTATAACAAGTGAGGGTCCAGGATAAGCCTCTGCCTCTTTCATAGCCTTTACCACATGGTTCATGTTCGCACCCATCGCCACAGATGTCACATAGACATATCCATAAGACATTGCCATCAGACCAAGATCCTTCTTCTTAGTCTTCTTACCTGAATACGCAAACTTAGCCACAGAACCATGGGGTGTTGCCTTAGATGATTGACCACCAGTATTCGAATAGACCTCAGTATCAAAGACAAGGATGTTGATATCTTCACCCATTGCTAGGACATGATCAAGACCACCATAGCCAATATCATATGCCCAACCATCTCCACCAACAGACCATATGGATTTCTTGGTCAACATATCAGATGCCTCATAGATCTCATGAAGCACATTATCATCATGGTTGTCCCTAAGTATATCCTTAATCTTATTACCATATGATTTTGAACCCTCAGCATCATCTTTGAACTCTAGCCAGCCGGACAGTGCATCCTGCAAATCACTTGAACCCTTTCCTTCTGTAACTGCTTGTCGAACAAGATCAGCGAGCCGGTCACGACGTTGCATCGTAGCAAGGGCCATACCAAAACCATATTCAGCATTATCCTCGAAAAGAGAGTTTGCCCATGCGGGACCATGACCATCCTTATTCAATGCAAATGGTACCGATGGAGCTGATCCACCCCAAATCGATGAACAACCAGTTGCATTGGCAATGATCATCCGATCTCCAAAGAGCTGAGTTGCAAGTTTTAGATAGGGTGTTTCCCCACAACCCGCACATGCTCCAGAGAACTCAAGTAATGGTTTTTGGAATTGAGAACCTTTCAAACTATATTTATCAAATCCACCATCTCGGATAGGTAAGGTCTCGACAAAACGTTGATTAGGTATCTCACCCAGTTGAGTTGCAAGTGGTTTCATGATCAATGCTTTTTCCTTAGCTGGACAGATATCCGCACAGTTACCGCAACCAATACAATCCTCAGGATAAACCTGGATTCTGAACTTCATCTCCTTTGCATCCTTTCCCATTGCTTGTTTGGTCATAAAACCTTCAGGTGCGTTTGAGATTTCCTCATCGGTAACAAGGAATGGACGTATCGCTGCATGTGGACAGACAAGAGAACACATATTACATTGGATACAATGATCAACCTGCCATTCAGGAACATTGATCGCAACACCTCTTTTTTCATATTTAGTGGTCTCATTGGGGAAGAAACCACCAGGTGTGAACGCACTCACTGGAAGTTTATCACCTTGTTGAGCAAGCATGGGGTTCATCACATTCTTTACAAATTCAGGTTCATCGCCCTGTTTCTTTGCCTCAGGTTGTAATTGTGACCATGCTGCGGGATAAGAGATCTCATGTATATGTTCCATTGAGATATCCACGGCCTTCCAGTTCATCTCAACGATATCTTTACCCTTACGACCATAGCTCTTCTTAATAGCATCCTTCAAATAGGCTATTGCTTCATCAACAGGTAAAACCTTTGAAAGTTTGAAGAATACAGCTTGCATGACCATATTGATACGGCCACCAAGACCAACATCTTCTGCTATCTTCACCGCATCAATAACATAGAACTTGAGTTCTTTCTCAGCAATGAGACGTTTCAGACTATTAGGAAGATGATTCTCCATCTCATCAACGTTCCAAGGGCAGTTAAGGACAAAGGTACCTTGTTTCTTGATACCCTCTAAAAGATCATATTTATCCACATATGCCGGGTTATGACAAGCGACATAATCAGCATCTTTGATCAAATATGTTGATTTGATAGGTGATTTACCAAATCGTAAATGAGAGACCGTGACACCACCGGATTTCTTGGAATCATATGCGAAATATCCCTGTGCATACATATTTGTGTTATCGCCAATGATCTTGATCGCATTTTTATTTGCTCCAACAGTACCATCGCCACCAAGACCCCAGAACTTACATTGGACAACACCTTCAGGAGTTGCATCGATCTCTTCTGTAATCGGAAGTGAGGTATGTGTAACATCATCAACGATACCGACAGTGAAATTATTTTTAGGTTGTTCTGAAGATAGATTGTCAAAGACAGCTTTTGCCATTGAAGGAGTGAAATCCTTAGATCCAAGACCATATCTACCTCCAATGATCACCATATCCTTCTTTTGATGTTGATAGATCGCGGAGACATCAACATAAAGTGGTTCTCCATATGACCCATTCTCCTTTGTCCGGTCCAGTACAGCGATCTTTTTCACAGAGTCAGGAATGGCCTTTAGAAAATGTTCTACAGAGAAAGGCCGGTATAAACGTACTATCATAAGACCAACTTTCTCACCATGTTCATTAAGATATTCAACTGCTTCTGCAGCAGCCTGAGCACCAGAACCCATCATTATGATGACACGTTCTGCATCAGGATCACCGATATAATCAAATAGATTGTATGTCCTTCCAGTTAGTTCAGAGACCTTTTTCATCTCTTCTTCTACGATGCGAGGTACTTCGAGGAAAAACTTATTTGCAGCTTCTGTGACCTGGAAATAGATATCTGGGTTTTGAGCAGTTCCTCGGAGATGAGGATGTTCAGGGTTCAATGCTCTGTTCCGATGTTGTTTCACACCATTCCAGTCAACAAGATGTCTAAAATCCTCATACTCGATCATTTTGATCTTCTGGATCTCATGAGATGTCCGAAATCCATCAAAGAACTCGACAAAAGGAATGCTTGACCGGATTGTTGAAAGATGAGCAACTAGTGAAAGGTCCATTACTTCTTGAACAGAACCTGATGATAATAACGCGAAACCGGTCTCTCTTACTGCCATTACATCTTGATGATCACCGAAGATCGATAAGGCCTGACCGGCTAATGCTCGAGCTGAAACATGAAAGACCGTTGGCATAAGCTCTCCAGCAATCTTATACATATTTGGTACCATAAGGAGAAGTCCTTGTGAAGCGGTAAATGTTGATGTGAATGCTCCAGCACTAAGTGAACCATGCACTGCACCAGCAGCACCTCCTTCTGATTGCATCTCAGCGACTTTTAGCCGTTGTCCAAAAAGGTTCTTTCTTCCTTGAGCAGCCCATGCATCGACCATTTCTCCCATGGGTGATGAAGGAGTGATTGGGTATATAGCAGCAACATCACTGAAAGCATATGCAATATGAGCAGCTGCTGTATTTCCGTCAATGGATTTCCATTCTTCTTTCTTTGATTCGGTCATTCTATCTACACCTCAACTTTGTTTGCGTGATCGTCTCTTGTAAGTCCACACTTCATTTATTGATAATATTATCTTTATATAGGGTGGACATGTATGGTCAGTAACTAGGACATATACATAAATATTTGGTATATGGAGTATCTGACAAAAGAAATGATAAAGAAAAATTGATGTATTTTCATGGAAAGAATATGTTCAGATCCACTTTATTTCTTTTTAGATAGATTGGATGTGCAGGAAGGACCACTTTCTTGTTGATACTCCTCCTTTCGAACATATTGACCATTGACAAGGACCAATCCATTTTTTGAAATGATATAACCCCTTTTCTTCTTTCGAGCCCGAGCCCAGTGATTAAGCACGAGGGGTAGAATGAAAATCGATGTTAAGAATGAATAGATGATCGTTATAGCAAGGATCAGACCAAACTGCTGCTGAGGCGGGATCGGTGCGAAAAGTAGAACAATGAAACCTAGGACCGTGGTAAGAGCCGCAATGAGCAATGCGCCACCAGTATGGGATATCGTCTCACAGACCGCTTTTGCTGGATCACCTGTTTTATCAGCGATGAGCCTAAATCTCTCTGTAGCATGGATTGCATAATCGATTCCAATACCAATGGTCATGCTTGTTACAGTAATGGTTAATACATTAAGGGTGTACCCAATAAAGTACATTGTCCCCAGTATCCATACAATGGAAATAACAACAGGGATACAGGCAATAATACCCAATACTGGATTCTTGTAGATCAGGATGAGTATAACTGCTGAAAGGATTATTGCAGCGATCGTGGAAAGGATTTGACTTTCTGTAAGAGAATCAGTAATTGTAAGTGAAATGATGTAGGGACCCGTTGCTGAAGCAGTTGTTTTTCCATAATCTGCGATATCATTGTTCAACTCCTTTTTGAGTAATGCCTGATCATCGTTGACATTTCCATCTTGCGCGGGAAACGATGGATCGATATAGACCCTGATGACTGTTGCAGTATAACGAGAGCCTTCTTTTGAGAGTACTGTTGCAATCTCCCCATTGAAACTCTCCATAGAAACATCAGGCATCATAGATTCATCCATCTCCATACCATCCATAGCAAATGCAACATCATCCATATCTATCTCCATAGCACCACCTTCATAGAGATAATCATATAATGCTATGACATCAGCATCTGTCTGTGGTATACCGGTTTGTTCATTGATATTAAATCGTTGTATCAAGGTCGGATCGTTTTTAATGGATTGCTGAATGATTGAATATACACTTGTAATCTTTTGTGAACCGTCATTGTTCTTTGCTACAAAAATATCATCTTCTAGATTACTATGGGTCTTTTTTATTCCTGATAGAGCTGAGACGGTTGCAACGTCACCTTCGATGAGGATATATTCCTGTGATTGACTTGAAAATGGGAATTTTTCAGCGATAACCTCAAACAGTTTTATAGCTGGTGTATCCTCTGGTGCAAATTCATTCATGTCAAAACCAGTTTGAAGTTGTGTTGCACCGGCAGCAAAAACAACGGTCAGAACGATCATGAGGATAAGGATGACCTTTTCGTAACACAGAATCTTTTCTGAGAGTAGTCTCATCAATGTACGAACAGCAAGACCATGTGGTTTTCTTTTCACAAGAATCTTACGTCTCTTATCAAGGATGTAACGTAATGCAGGAAGCAGTGTAAGAGCCGTGATGAATGTGTAGATAACACCTAATGCAAGAAGTATACCAAAATCTCTAACAGGCCCAATGGTCGCTGTGAGAAATGAGAGGAACGCGATCACTGTTGTAAGCATAGCAAGAAACATTGCAGTACCAATCTCGCTAACTGAGTTAATTATAGCTTCTGCAGGTTTAAAACCATCTTCTAATTCTACTCTATAATTATGGAAAAGATGGACTGAATAATCAACTCCAAGACCCATGATCAGAGGTACAAGTGCAACTGCAATCACATTAAAAGAAATACCAAGTACCGCCATACTCCCAAAGAGCCATATTGTAGAGATAACAAGGGCTAGCATTGGAAGAAAGACATAAGATGTTCGTTTGAAATTAAGGAAAAGAACAGCCATGATTATGATAAAAATCAAGGGGGCAATGAACTGGTTTGCTGCTGATGTGATATCGTTTATCTGGACAGATATCATTCCATTGCCAGTCACCTGAATTGATACATCTTTGAATTCTTTATCAAGTTCGATCACTCTTTCATTTACACGTTCATTCATCGCTATTATGGTATCGTAATCCTTAGTCGGTGTTAATTGAAGGAACATGAGACTCGCTGAAGGTTTTTTATCAGGTTCATAATCAGTTGATAAAAAAGAAAAGGCGGTGAGTTGAAGGTCTTCATAGAATTTTGGAACTATGTTAAAGGTG
>Ga0180433_10002723_pt1 | contig 26831 bp, 32 predicted proteins | sample SS_ome_8_FD_132980 | JGI IMG/M metagenome (GOLD analysis project Ga0180433, IMG submission 132980) | Hypersaline lake sediment archaeal communities from the Salton Sea, California, USA - SS_1_D_1 metaG | ecosystem: Environmental > Aquatic > Non-marine Saline and Alkaline > Hypersaline >... | reverse complement strand
TAACAATATATATTTTTCGCATGTCAGACCTCCTTGTCTTAAATATAAGCATTTCCTTTTGCTTATATATCGGCAAAAAGACCTTAATATATCCATCAAATTATCAGTAACAAAGCACTAGTTGCCACCAATCCAGCTGCCATAAACAAATGCCAGAAAATAATTGATTCGGTCGAGCCGGAAACTGAAGTTGCGGTAGAACTGTTAAGCTGGCTGGATATTTCTTAAATTCTGCTAAGGCGCGCAAGACAATGAGCTTAAAGAACTTATCCGGCATCCGGCCAGATTTTTGAATTGACTTTTCGGACCCAAAACCGTAAACTGTTTGTTGACAATTAAATATTCTGAAGTTCACTGAACTTTGGGCGTTCCGTCCTAAATCGCCAGTTTAGAAACCCGGAAACGCAAGAAGATCAGTGCCCTGATACAGGGCGCTGTTTGCGTGTTCCGGGTAGGCTCTGGCGAGCCTTGGACGGGCATGTGGCAGCGTCCTCATTTTTTTCACACGCCGCTGCAATCAGTCCAAAATTCATGAATCTTCTAAATGAAATTAATTTTGGAGATTTTATGATGCGTGTATTGAGTTTTCTTTTAGCGGTGGCTGCTTTCTTGACTTTCAGCAGCCAAACATTTGCCAATTCTTCACCTGTTGTAAGTAATGTAACGGCAAGCCAGCGAAGTGATGATTCCAAGCTTGTGGATATTTATTATGAACTGGCTGATGCAGATAGCGACAACTGTACAGTCTGGGCTTTTGTTAGCGATGACAATGGTGCAAGCTGGCGGGTTCCTGCCTGGGCTTTCAGCGGTGATGTAGGTTCAGGCATCAGTCCCGGAAGTAAACATATTATCTGGGATGCCGCAACAGATATTCCGGGCAAAATCGGAGATTTCAAAGTCAGGGTTTACGCTGATGACGGCAATGGTACAGCTCCTAAAGTTTTAGTGCCTGGCGGCTCATTCCCATATCAAAATACAAGCAATCCTGATGACTGGGTTTATGTAGATAGCTTTCTGATAGACAAATACGAGGTAACAAATCAATTCTATTGCCAGTTTTTAAATGCAACCGGATGGAATGATGCTTGGAATAGCAACATGGAAATTGATCGCACTGGTTCGGACCCAAACTATGTTTATACTGTTCAGGCAGGCAAAGAGAATTTTCCTGCCAGATATATGAATTGTTATGATGCTGAAAATTTTTGTGTCTGGAGAAGTTCTTTAGAAGGTATGACATACCGATTACCAACTGAGAAAGAGTGGGAAAAGGCTGCTGCCTGGGATCCGGTTGAGAAATATTATTATCTTTACGGTTTTCATAAAGATACTGTCACTTCTTATTTATGTAATTATTTCAGCAGCTACATAGGTACAACTACTGAAGTCGGACATTACGATGGTAGCGATGGAACCCAAAATGCTAAAAGCTACTATGGTTGTTATGATATGAGTGGGAATGTTCGGGAATGGATATTGAATACTGGTACTAATGCTCGGCGGCGTGGGGGTGATTTTAAAAGTGACGGTACGGTCATACAAACATCTTTTTTAATTGCCGAAACCTCGAAAACAGACAGGGATGAAGTAACTGGTTTTCGTTGTGTAATGGTGCCGGACAGTCAGTAAGGATATTTGTAATGGTGATTGAAAAAACGAAATATATCCTTATTGGATTGCTGGCCTTGTTTTTACATTCAGCAGTTTTTGCTGACGGCGGCTATAGTGATTCGCCAGTGTTTGAACTGGATGTTTGCTCGATTTCTCTTACTCATTATAGCGATTCACAGCAGATTCAAATTGACACCAATCCCTGTCTTTCGACAGCTTTTTCCGAGTCCCAATTGGTTGAAGTGAACTCTTTCCGCGTAAACAAAGCCTGGGCTGATTCAGGTTCAGTTATGATCATTAATAAGTCAGCACAGACCCGCTCTGCCGGATATATCAGGGCGTGGGATTTGCACGATAAAGGGATTAAGGGGAATAACATAACCATAGGTGTTATAGAATACTCCCACCCTTACGATCACTGTGCCCTTACAGGGAGGTTACTTGAGCCGCTTGGCGGTGATTATGGCGAAACTGATGAAGACAATAAAACTCACAGCCTGATGATAGCCGGTATTGCAGCAGGAAAAGTAACAGAGCCCAACTGGAGTCCGCCCGCCACCCCATATGCTGGAATAGCTCCTCTGGCATCAGTCAAAACAGCCTGTGTGGAATTACATCCAAACATTATTTTAGGGGGCATGGCACAGTGGGAAGATGAATTCCAGGGATTGGCTGATAATGGTGCTGAGGTTATCACATGTTCGGTCGGAGATAAATTTGATGTATGGGGAGCAGAGAACCTGGAAGAAAAAATGAATCGCATAGTGGATGAAAATAAAGTTACGGTTTGTGTGGCAGTTGGTGACATCAGAAAAGGTGCTGACATTAAATATGACTCGCCGGTTTGTCCTGCCAATGCCTATAACTGCATTGCCGTAGGAGCATTGCGAGACAGTAAGAATAATTTCAGAAGTGCGACCGACCCGGTCAGCTACGACCTTCTCGATGCTAACAGCACCAACGGACCGGGCCGGAACGGAATATGCAAGCCTGATATAGTTGCACCGGCTGATGCGTACTGGCCGACAGTACTGGGGGACTGGCAAACTTTTTCAAGCGGTAACGGCCAGACAAGCGCCGCTACGCCCCATGTCGCAGGAGCAACCGCTTTACTCATTGAAGCAGCTAAAAATCACGAAGCAGACGGCAATGATTTAACATTCGTGGAAAACGGCCATGTCGATCCAATGGCCGTAAAGTCGGCCTTGCTGACAGGAGCCGACAAGAATATAAACGCCCTGATTTACGATTCAAACTGGATAGCGGTCGGCACACGAAACTGGCAGACTTCGGGTTCTTCGCAGCCGCTGGATTATGCTCTGGGGGCAGGCGGGCTAAATGTTTTAGAGTCGTATAAAATCCTGTTAAGTCATGATGATGTTATTTTCGGCAAGAGTATTAAACGAAAGACTTATTTTGATCATATAGCTTGGATTGAAGGCGGCATCTCAACCGTTACTGCCGAAGTAGGATACCTGCCGGTCGGAAGCGAGTTTACCGCGACACTTGTCTGGAATGCCCATCCCGATCTGATAAACAATCTCGATATGACTGTTTACTGCGATGGTGAAATGGTAGCCGAATCGATATCTGTCATCGATAACGTAGAACATGTTTGGTTTGATACGCCCAGAAAAGGGAATTACTCGATAGAGGTCAGATTCACCGCACATATTTCGGGACTTACCGAGTTGGAGAACTTTGCTCTTTCTTACAGGATAGCATCCAACAGGATTATCGGTGATTTTAATGACGACGGCAGAATTGACACAACTGATCTTGGCTATCTTTCTCAAAGGTGGCTTGAAAATACCCAGCCGTTTACGCAGGCTGACCTGACCGGTGACGGTACGGTTAATTTTGCGGACTTTTGTACTCTTGCCGGCAACTGGCTGACAGGTGTCGAATAAAATATAACTGAAAATTATTGGAGGATAGTTCGATGAAGTTTGTAAGTATCAGGATTTTATTTTTGTTGTCTATTTTCAGTATTCTGCCGACAGCTTCGGCTAAGACATTCTGGAATCAACAGTCGGTTCTGCAACCGGATGCTATAAGTGCCGGGTTCGGTGAGGCTGTCGATATCAGCGGCGATTATATCATAATCGGTGCGCCCCGGGATTACAGAGACAGTCAACCCAAAGGAGCAGCTTATATCTACCAGCGTATCGGAGACGACCGGATTTTGCAGGCCAAACTGACCGCTTCTGACGGTCAAAGCGGAGATGAATTCGGATGTGCAGTCGCAATTGATGGTGATTTCGCGATAATAGGTGCATACGGCGATGACGATATGGCAGATTCTGCGGGAGCGGTCTATATCTTTCGGCAAATCGGCGGTATCTGGCAGCAGCAGACAAAACTTTACGCAAGCGACGCAAAAGAAAGATATCGATTCGGGGTAAGTGTTTCAATATCAGGGTCGACTATTGCAGTAGGTGCTCCGATAAGCGCTTTTGAGGGCGGAACCGAAGGCGATCCCTGCGGGATAGATGACAGAGGCGAGGTTTATATATTTGATTTTGACGGCAGCAGCTGGAGTCAGCAGGTAAAACTATTGCCCGATGGTTCAGGAAGAAGGTTCGGCAAAAGTGTTTCCATCGATAACGGCACGGTAGTTAGCGGCTCAGGCAGTACCGTTCAAAAAGTATATACATTTGAAGAAGCTATAGCTCCGCCATTGCCCTATGATAATTTCAATGACAACGATCAGAGTACGCTTTGGTATAAATACGCGGAAAATTCAAATAATTGCTGGACAGAAGAAGCAAACGAAAGATTAGAACTGCATTCTACTACTTCAGCATCACACCAGACTGCAATGTATATATCAAATCAGTGGAAGCTGGATACAAATTACGATTTTGCCTTGAAAACAGAATTTTTTCACAACAACAGCGACTCACTGCACAGCTGGCTGATGGTAATTATGACACCTGATCTTGCAAATGCCGATACGCAAAGGTTCCACATTGGAGCAGGCAGCTATATGGGCCAGGATTACTATGATTACAAAGTCATTGATGGAACTAATATAACTGATGACCAGATAGCAAGGATCGGAGCGGCAGAAGGCTTTATCTATATATCCTATGAAAGCGGTTTGGATGAACTGTACCTTAGCTTTACCGGTTACGGAAGTGCGAATGCTCAATGGACTATACCAAATCTTTTGCAGGGTCAGTGGTCAGGCTCTCCTTTGTATGTAGCCGTAGGCGGCGGTGCTGACAGTATCCAGCTTGATTCAGGCGATATCTATCTCGATAATTTCCAAATAGACAGCGGAGAACTTTTAGATTGGCCTGCTATAGGCGATCTTGACCATGATGGCGACAGCGATTTGGCGGATCTGGATAAGTTTGCCCAAAACTGGCTTTTGTTTGATTGTGGGATGTGCAGTGGAGCGGATATGAATCTCGATCAGGATGTGGATATGCTGGATTTTGCGGGGTTTGCCCAAAACTGGCTTAAATAACAAATTATTCTTTTTAGGAGAAATTTTATGGACGCAAAAATTAAGGCAGTAACAATTATCGTTTCTGTGGCTCTGATTCTGACAGCGGGATGTTCAGACAGTCAGTACAGTTCAAGGAAAAGCTACAATTCATCTTCCAGCCAGAGTGGTGGTTTGTCAGAAGTTGAAGCTTTCTCTTTTGGATTCAGCGAATTCGGCGAACCGGTGAGCAATAAAAAACAAGAAACGAAAAAACCGTTGAGTTATGACCCTCTTATTGACGCTCCGCCCAAAGTTGGCCTGCAGCATAGTTTTGATGCGGTGACAACAAAGAAAGCCATTTGCAAAGCTATAACTAAATTTGAAAAAATAGACTCCGGCTTTGTAGATCACTATGCAAATCTTATTTATAGAAGAGTCCAGAATAAACTAGCCGAAAAAGGACAATCCAGCTTATCTGAAATCGATAAAACAACACGTCCCGGACTGCCAACTGCTCTAACCGAAAAAGTAACTATGATTTTAAGGTCAGTTAAAGTAAAGGACAGATTCGTAATCGGTGTTTACTGGTACGCAGACAAAAAATTAGAAGGTGCAGACTGGAGCAAGGCAGCGGTAACCGACAAGTGGTGTTACAGTGAATGGGTATATTAAACTATAATTGAAAGGCAAATTGAAATGAATCAAACTCAAAAAGTTGTTATAACCTTAATCTCTGTTCTTGCTGTAATAATCGCAGGATGCGGGACAAGTAGTTCGCATACGACAAGCTCGACAAGAAGGTATTCAGCCCCTGCAAAAAGTCAACAACAAGGCTATCAGTTCAGCGAAAAAGACAAGACCATGATCAAAGAGGCTTTTCGTGACGCGTTTAGAAAAATCGGCGAAATAGATCCCAATGAAGCGATCAAAAATCAGGCACGCCGATTCCAAGAGGATACAAAGTAACTCAGATTTTTCAGTTGTATGGTTTTGTCGATGTCAGATATTCTATAGTCTTGTAGAGTTTTTCGCCGAAGTCAGGATCATCTAAATCAGTTTCTGTTACCAGCACAGCCGGTATCTGATTGTCCTTATAGAGATCAGCTTTGCGTTGATATTCAGTGTCCTCCCGACCGGCAATATAATCGATAGACAGACCCTTATTGGCAGGCAAAAAGAAGTCGGTATATTCTACGGATCTTTTACCATCTTCAAAAACCAAAGCCGGCTGATTATACAGATACGCTATGCCGTAGCTGTCAAGTGCTTCTGCGATTGTTTCCTTTTGTCGGCTGTCGTATTTTAGCTTTTCATCGATTGAATCGGGGTTTTTTACAGCGATCATTTTTGCCTTTTTGCCTCTTTTGCTATTTTTTCAGCTATGACGGTTAATTTATCTTCTGTTCTATGGATGATCTTAAATAATTTGCTGTTGTGTTTTTGAAGCTTTTCGGCTTGTTTTAAGATTTCAGTTAGTTTCTTATAATCATAGCTGGCGATACACTTTTCGGCATTGTCGGTTAGCTGCTTTATCTTTCTTTCATTAACACTTACGGCCTTATCGAGTCTTTCCAGCCTGGTATCTATACCGATCATCTGATTGTAGGCGGCTGCCATTTTAGCGGCGGCTTTTTTCTTCTCTGATGCAGGCAGTTTTGAGTAGATTTTCTTTGTCTCCTGCAGCCGTGCGATATGGCCGTTTCTTATCCTGTGGGCCTTTGTGCGAAGCTGGGCCATAGTCTGGGTTAGATAGCCCTGGGCAGGCAGCATCCGCTTTAATTGTACAGCAACGTTTGCGGCTTCTTCGGGACGCTGGTACAGATTGTTTGCCTGTCTTCTAAGTTTACGCATATTCCCCGAAAGCCTGTCACTGATATGGCGATTGCGGTACAGAGCGGACATGTCTGTTTTTATACCTGCAGAATCCTTAGCTGAGTACGGCATATAGAAGCTTGTTTTATGGCTGTGCAGGATAAAAGCTATAATCCCTGTAAAAAGAGCAGCTAACGTAACAGTCTGTATGACATCAGGGTCTATAAATAAATCCAGTTTTAATATGCGAGCGACGAGGATAGATATCCCCAGGGCAAGACCTGCACCAGCCCAGGTGCCCCCGACATATTTTATGGACTGGTACATCACAAACCCCAGAAAGAGCATGATAAAGCCTACTGCTATTGGACCGAGATTTTTAATTGAAAGGTTATTTGCCCGCTCCCACCACACCAGCCCTGTCGATAACGCAAAACCTATAGATACCGAGGCAGCTATGGCAGGTCTTTGCCTGTCAAATTTCCTGCCTAAAACCGCATAGGCAACCGAAGTAAAAAAGGCAAAACCAAGGACAAAATCAGGTATCAGTGATTCCGCCAATTCATATAGATTTAAATCACTAAGCAGTCTTTGAGCTGTCATGGCCAAGTTAAAACAAAGCTACTATTTATATTTTGTGTTTCCTGCGGCAACTCTGCGGCAGTTACTGGCTCAATGGCAATCTTAAACGATGCCTTGTTATTGATGAACAAGTCATCGTTATCGATGAAGAGGAAAAAGAAAAATGAACTTTCAGGACATTGAGATTTTTTACAACGACTCATACCGCGAGTATCTTGCGGTAAATCGCAGCGGCGGTGTTGTATTCAAGGCCTCTGATAAACGATTGTTTTGGCAGGGTCTGAATAAAAAAATAGGCTTTGCTGTAATCAACACCGGTTATAAAGACGGCGAAGTTTTGAATAAACAGATACTGGAGGTGAAGTAAAATCGGATATACACAATACTGGAAAAGAGTGGAAAGGTTCGATAAGGAAAATTTCGAAAAAGTTGTAAAAGATTTTAAAGAGGTGATGATACAGTTGTCTCCGTTTGTACCGCTGGCCGGCGGATTAGGTGAAGGCAAAGCAGTAATAAACAATAGGATGATATGGTTTAACGGAGTAGAAAACTGCGGCCATACTGACAGGAATATGGGTATCACATGGCCTGAGAGCGATGCCGGCGGTATCGCATTTGTAGTGGATAAATACAAGCAAATCCCCACCCGAACACTGGTAACAATGCTGTGCGGACAGAAAGAAGAATTAGCGGTCAATGACAGCGATGTTTCGGGGACATGGTTTGCGGGATTGAAACTTAAAAAACGCACATGTGATGGTGACTGCAGCCACGAGACATTCAGTCTGCCTTTGGAAGTAGAAAAAGAGGACTGGCAAAAACCGATTGGCAGGATCAGCCATTATGACTCAGGGGGCAGGCCTGTTTATAACGATCCCAAAGAAGTCGGGCTTTATTTCCAGTGTTGTAAGACCGCTTTCAAACCTTATGATCTGGCGGTAATAATCTGCCTGATAATAGCAAAGCACCATTTGAATAATCAGATTCTGATTTCCAGTGACGGCCGGATCGAGAACTGGAAAGACGGGATGGTTATCTGCCAGAAAATATTGGGCTATGGCCTTGATTTTACACTGCAGAATTAAGCAAATAATAAATGCTGTTGAATAATTTTTTGTTCGTCACTTTTCAGAGGCGCGAAAGCCTTTTTAGGGGCATTGCCCTCTCGACAAAACTCCTTTTTGACGCTAACTCCAGTCAGCCTACGGCTTCCTTCCGTTAGCGTCAACAGATAACACGCATTAGCTACCTACCGATAACTACAAGAAATAGTAAGTATTAAATACAGGTACCTGGGTTTATACTGGGTGCACAGTTAATACTGCAAAATGAGCATCGTGCCTTACATCTGTCGGAAAAAGCAAAGCTATAGCAGCAGTTCAGGTAGAATCAAGGATTTTTCTGTATTTGATTTTAATTATATTCCCGATGAACCCTTTATGCGTGACGAATCCAGGCACCTGATAAATGAAATGCTGCGGTTCGAAATGAGCGGGATCCCGACCCATCAGGCGGTTATCGGCAGCAAGGGTTCGGGAAAGACACTTACGCTCAAATACCTGCAAAAGGTTATGGCAGAACATACAAAGCTAGATATTGTCTATGCCAACTGCAGAGAGCATAATACCAGCTTCAAGATTTTTGCCAATCTTCTAAATACTGAGGCCAGAGGTGCAAGCTTAAGTGAGCTGTACAACCGTTTCTGCAGGCAATTTACCGGCAAGACCGTGGTACTGCTTGATGAAATAGACCTTATGAGCCCAAAGGACAAGCGGCGTGATATCCTGTATTTTTTAAGCCGCAGCAAAAATCCTTACATGGTCATCATGCTGTCAAATAATTACAAGGTATTAAATGAGATCGATCCATCCACAAAAAGCTCTCTTCAACCCATGCCGGTATATTTCAAAAATTATGACGCCCACCAGCTCCAGCAGATACTCTTGGACAGAGCAAAAGCCGGGCTTCACATCTGGCAGCAGTCTGATCTCGGCCAGATTGCAGCACTTTGTACGAAAAAGACCAATTCAGATGCCAGGGTTGCCATAAAGACATTGTTCTATGCTACTACCGGATCATCAGAGAATATTGAAGTCTGCTTTGAAAAGGCCAGGAAAGATATCATCTCTGAGATGATAACTAATCTGTCAGGGCCTGTGCTTATGATGCTCGAAGCGACTGCAACAAGTAAATCCGATTTTGCCAGGGATATCTATAAATGTTATTCTGCGATTTCGGCCAGGCAGAATGAAAAACCCTTCAGCTATGTTCATTTCTATTCACACTTGAGTTATCTTCAGAGCATGGGCCTTGTCGCTTTGATCTCCACCAAGGTCGGGATCACATATGCCAACAGGGTTGTACTTACTTTTTCTGAATCGATTTTGGAGCCGATCTGCAAGGCAAGGTTCGGCAGATAAGACTTGGTTTTATGGTAGAGTATGCGGAGTTAACACGCTTAGCCGATCTTGAAATTAGAGACGTATCTTTAATTTCTGTCACTATTTTCAAGTGGTAAATTCAATCCGGCATATATTCCTTCAATATTGAAAATATAAAAATAGATATATCTATAAATATATAATAACAAGAGCGTGTTAACTGTGCATATACTCTACCTGCGGTTTATACCGGAGGTTGAGTTTACAGCGAGTGCGGAGTTTATACGCTCTGCGAATTAAAATGAAACATTTATAAATAAATGTCCCTTAAAGTCCTGTGAGGTGATAACCGTGGCAAAACTAGGGCCGGTAAAATGTCCATACTGCGGTAGAGAAAGTGTGAAAAAAGGTTTTCGAAAGACAAGCGTCAGGTCCGCTACTGCACTAACTGCAGCCGCAAATTCACACCCAAACAGCAAAGACCGGCCGATACAGAGATCGAATGATCATGAATATCATCAAGCGTACATTTGAGATGTTAAGAGCCGTTCAGGGCTTTTTCTCTAAGGCAAAGAGATTCTATTATATGGTTGTACTGTTAGGCAGGCGGTGTCCTAAATGCAACAGCCCCCTGACAATGACAGATGAGAGCTTATGCCGGTGCAGCAGCTGTAATTATAAGTTCGATCCAACTACAGAATTTCAAAAATGTTCTGATTGCGGCGGAGTACCGGTCTTAAGAGTGAGAAGATACTACTGCAAAAACTGCGGCAAGGAAGTGATATCAAAGTTTGTCTTTGATACTTTGCCTTTTGAAAAAGAATACTTCAAGGCCAAAATGGCCCAGTCCCGAAAACGCAAAAAAGAACAGGCAGAACGTGTCCGGCAAATGTTAGCCCAGAGCCGCTCTGGCAAACTGCCGCCGGAATCTGTCGATCTAAATGACGTGCCCGGTCTTATAGAGGCCTTAAACAGCCTTACAGCCGGCCTGGATACAGATTTGCAAATCCAGGCCCGTGACAGATTCGATCTGAGGCTTTATCAAAGCCATATTGAAGCCCATATTGGCGATTATCCTGTCAGCCTGCTGGATATACCACCTTTAAGTGAAGATAAGCGAAAAGACCTTATATGGCGGTTTATCGCGGTTATTTTCCTGGCACATACAGGTATAGTTGAAATCTGCCAGGATGGTAATGATATTATGGTGAAACGACATGAAACTGACCAACAAGGATGCACAGTTCCTGGAGAAGTTAAAACAGCTGATAGAATCGAAGGACTTGTATATTGAATTGAAGCCTGCCAATCCGGCCAGGATGGTATTGAAGGGAACCTACGGCGAAAAGATACACAAGACTTTCGGTGTCACGCGCCAGGGAGTCCGCTGGCGGTTTCAGCATATATTCGGTCAGATCTATGTAGAGGCCTTTTTGACGATCCTTATGATAGAGAAAATCTTTGGCACCCAGCTTAGAGATTACGCAATGAAAATAAGCAGACAAAGATACGCTACCAAACAGCAGCACAATAATAGAAAGCAATTCTGATCGATAACACTGCCCAATCAAAACATTTAAAAATATCAGATCACTACCATTTCATCCTCACTGATAAACAACCCTTAAATCCGACATGATGCCTTTTGGCTGTAAAACATGACGGTGATGTCTGATACATGAAAGTGTTTGAGTTTTAAACTCGAACCATCGTGAAGCGGGACATTTTATCGACGAGAATTTGTAAAAGCCGATTATTTTGCGGCAATCGAATTAGATAGTTCTATACAGTTAGATTCAGTACCAACTCTCGACGAGAGAAGTTTTTTCTAAAAACAAGTAAGCAACTAATTTTAACCCTGATGGCACGCTAACAAGTGAAGCGTGCCATCGCTTTTTAATGAACTGGAGGTGTAATTATGCAACAGACAATTTGTGCAAAAGTAAACCCGAGATTACTGACCAAGGCGGACAGGCTTTTTACAGGCACTCTCGATGGCAGGATTATCGAGATCCTGCAGAACGCAAGACGTGCCGGAGCAACAGAGGTCAGGATATCAAACAAAGACGGCCTGACTGTCGTTTCTGACAACGGCTCAGGTATCGAGGATTTCCAGGCATTGCTGGATTTAGGCGGCAGCGGCTGGGATGAAAAGTTAGAAGCAGGCGAAGATCCAGCAGGTGTGGGCCTGTTTAGCCTGGCGCCGAAGAAGGTAACCATTGTTTCCGGCAACAAAAAGGCTGTTATCGACAAAGAAGGCTGGATGGGCAAACCTGTAGAAGTTACAGAAACAGCCAGAAAAGTAAACGGTACTATCCTTGAATTTACCGATGAAAAACCCTGGGATATGGCGGCAGTTGAAAGACACGCTGTATTTGCAGGTATCAAAGTGATCGTGGACGGCAAGTATTGTCATCAGAAGCCGTTTTGCAGCAGCGGGCAAGCTGCTCACTATACAAACCCCGGCTGTCGCGTTGAGGTTGCCGAGGAGATATCTAAATACCACAGGGACTGGACATCTAGTTGGTATCACGGCAGGATTTTAATTAACTTCCACGGTCAGGTTGTCCAGCTTGACCACTGGCCGGGCAAGAACAGACCAGGGCTGACCATCCTTGTAGATATCGCAGATCAGACCGATATAAGATTAATGCTCCCTGCACGGACAAGGCTGGTTGAAAACAAGGCATTTGAACAGCTAAAAGCTGCTATCGAACTGGAGTATTACAAATATTTCCAGAGGCAAAAAACTCATACCCTTTATTATGAAGACTATATGCGTGCAAAGGCACTTGGTATCGATCTTCCGGAAGCTGAGCCTCAATACAAAGCAGGTCTTATTTGGGGTGAATACAACGAACCGGTTGAAGTAGTCATACCAAAGGATTTCAAACTTGCCGATTGTTATCTGTGTTTGGAGAAAGATTTCAAAGATGAGACAGCTGCAGCCAATGCACATCTGCTTTCGGCATTAGGTGAATTTAAGGACAAATCCTTTGTTCCTGTCACTATCGACAGCGGCTATATGGGATACAGCTGGACGAAACTGGCTAAGGTAACAAAAGTCGAAGTTAAAAAGGAAACTGAAAAACTTCGCCACTCTATTTACTGCAGCGAGATTGCCTGTTTTGATAAGTTGTCAATAACTGCCCACACTTCAGACGGCAAGACATTCAACTCTGATGTGGATATGGCAGTATTGATTGAGCCGCCAAAAAATGAAAAGTATCGCTGGGCAGATCAGCTTGTATGTGTAACCAAAGAGGCAAGAAATCACTTGTCCAGCGATAACATATGGTTCCACATCGGCGGGTTCGATATCGAAGGCGACAGTTACGACACTCAGCTTTATTATTTTGAAAAAGAGCTCGATGAATTTTGGAACGAACTTGTCGGACCCTATGAGAGTCTAAGGCAGGAGATTTTTTCACTGCTTGCCAGACAATACGGCATCTATGATAAGTGGCAAAAGATAACTGTAACTGAAAACGGCGGTATCGAGATCCTTTTTAAGGACGGCAAAAAAGAGCGGATAAAACCGCCTGTCGTACCCACTTAATACAAACAAAGTACTAATTGTCAAAGCACATCTCTTTTCGCCGGAGATGTGCTTTTTTGTAAACACATCTAATCAAATTAAAAGAAAGGAAAAGGTGGCCTCAGATTGAGGCAATTGTATGGCGTGACGTTTGTCTGAAACCAGACATTCGAAATTTAAAAAACATTATTTAGAAAGTGAGGTATTAAAAATGGCTTGGAGACCAAATGAACAATTTATTGAAGGCATCCTGGACAATACAAAGCCGGGCAAAGTTACCGGCTGGATGAGATTTGCCGGTATGGATGGCAAGGTTGTTTTCGACCTGGAAGGCAACTTCCACAGGGACATTCGTGGAGCGAAGATAAGGCTCTACGGAGATGGTGAAGCAGCGGATCTGAAAGAATCAGCAGAGTATATGAAAGGCTTTTCGAAATTGCAGAAAGGCAATGTCGGTGACATGACCTCCGGCAGAAAGCCGGCAGACTATGTAGATTACGGCTACTTTGAATGGTATTCAGAATCCAACGGCAGAGTCGTTATCGAACTCGACCGCAGCCAGGTGGATATTTTAACACAACCGATACCTGCATGTGAGTCCGATCCTCTCGACAGAAAAAAACAGGCCGAGAATATGGCCGGCTTTTTATGCGGTATCGCTTCTGCCTGCAATATCCCCCAAAAGAATGCTATGGCAATAGCTGATACAGAGACTGTTGAGCGGGCAAAAAAGGTCATCGCAAATGACAGGATTCGCGGAATGAAGCTTTTGCCGAAGGAAATCCGCGAGCAATTACCTGAGCTGGGCGCCCAGGACGGCAAAGGCGGCAAGGCAGTTGTGTATTGTAAGCTATTTACCCCAGATTCGGGATTTACATGGTGGATCACTGAGGCAGGCCCAATTAAAGATAGCGACGGCAAAGTCGTCGATTACCATTTGTTTGGGTTGGTACAGGGTCAATGCAGAGAACTCGGTTATGTAAGTCTTAACGAACTTGAAGAGCTTAGAGGGCCGATGGGTTTGCCTGTAGAAAGGGATCTTTGGTGGAAACCGAAGACGCTTGAGGAAATCGCACCTGAGTTCGGCAAGGAGGGCAAAAAATGAGCGGCAAAGATTACCGAATAGCACCTCCGCCAAAAGAAAAAGACCTTTATCGGGTGGTCTATGAGATTGATGTCGGCGCTTCTGATCCAAGACAGGCAGCAGAAATCGCCTGGCAGCAGATGATGCGGGCAGAAGATGCCTTTGATCCTGTCTTGACAATCATAGACAGCGATGGCAGACAGACAAAACTTGATTTGTCAGAGTTGTTGGAATTCAATAAGGTGACAACGGGTTTTGTGATTCAAAAGTATCGCAAAAACAGCACAGGTAAATTCGCATGTATCGCTCAGGAATTTATCGCAGGCGATGACGTTCAGTTCGAAAATCCTAAGGGCGAGCCAATCGAAGCACCTGAGCATGAATATCAGCCGTTCAATATGCTGCTTTTAAGCACTCAGCAGATCATTGACCGATTAGGTGATGTGCTTACCAGTATCGATGTCGGCGGTGAACAGTCAAGACAGTTCAGTAATGAAATCAAAATACTTGATGAGCTGCTAAGAGATCTTGGCTGGACCCGCCGGTAATAAATTGTAAATGTTAACCAGGGTATCTGATTGATAAGTTCGGCAATCAGATACCCATTTTTATGAGGTGATAAAATGAATGATTCAAAGAAAGCCAAAGTGTGCCTTCAGCGGATTGTAGACCTGTTCAAATCGGGTAATATCCCCAAGGCATTAGCGGTTGCAACAATACCGCCGCAGAAAGATATAGCATCTGCTAAATGGAGCTGGAGCAATAAGGTCTTGCAGTTTCTGGCAGATACCTCTGATGCACGAGGTTATCGGCAGTGGCAAAAGGCAGGCAGAAAAGTCAACAAAGGTGCTAAGGCGTTTCATATCTTGGGACCTAAAACCAAAACTATCGAAGAAACCAATGAACAAGGCCGGCAAACTGAAAAGGTTGTAGTGATCGGTTTTTATGCAATACCGGTTTTTCGTGTCGAAGATACAGACGGCCAGGCTCTGCCTTATGAGCCTTTAACTCCTCCGCCGCTGGCGGATGTGGCTGAACAGTTCGGGTTATCGGTCAGTTACCAAACTTTTGCCAGCAAGTACTATGGTTATTATCAGGGCGAGACAAAAAGAATTGTCCTGGCAAGCCATGAATCTAAGGTCTTTTTCCATGAGCTGGCACATGCCGCACATGAGCGTGTTGAAGGCAAACTTAAAGGCGGTCAGGTCCCAAACCAGGAGATCATCGCAGAACTTACCGCAGCTACACTGGCACAAATGTATTGTCCCGAAGCTAATCTGGGCTTTTCCTATGAGTACATAAAAAGCTATGCGGAGAAATCCAAAAAGACAACAGAGCGTGCCTGTCTTGCAGTGATAAATACGGTTGGCCAGGTTTTAGATGAGATTCTAAATGCCCAGCTGCTTGTAAAAGAGCAAGTAGCTTAAAAGGAAAGGTAATATCATGTCTGAAAAAACTTATAGCATGACAGTAAAAGAACAGTGCGCAGAAACTGAGCTGTCAGAGATAAAGGTAAACATCTTATCAGAAGGCGGACAGATATGGATCCAGCCTCAAGGTTATGGTGAAAAATGCGCCATCGACAATGAAGGCTGGCCTGTCGGAATTGAGATATGGCAAGGTAGGCTAAGGTTAATAGTCTTCGATAATATTAACCGAGAAGAGCCGCAGATCATCGATCTCGAAAAAGCAAGAGAAACTGCCCGTGATAAAAACATTATTTAAATTTTGAAAGGTGGTGTTATGACCAAAGATAAGAAACAAATCAATATAGCCCGTTTGATCTATGATGCCTATCCACACAGCGATCTGCTGGCAATTGACCCTGAGCAGGACTGTTGCGATCTTAAGACTTTGCTGGTGAAGGCAACAACTGAGACAATAGGCGACAGTCTGTTCAGATTTATCGTAGTTGAAATTGTCGAAGGTGGTGAAAGCAGCTTAGATGGTGCAATCCGGGTTATGCAACGAGCAAGGGATGATATAGAATCCGTATTGCAGACACTTCAATTATCAATTAATGATGAGAACGACAAAGAGTCTGTCGAAACTCAAAATCCGGAAATGCAATTGCTCAAAGCCTGTAAGGTGCTGACATCCTATACAATGGATTTGCTCTACAGGCTGGATGATCAGGTTGATTTCAGTGATATCGCTGAAATTCAGCAGGCCAAAAAGGCTATCGCCAATTGCAACCGTCTTTGATAAACCGATCTTAAAGTACACATCTCTAATTTTAATCGAAAGGAAACGTTATGCAAAAGCGGAAATTCTGCGCGCGCAGTCCGCCTAAGCGGTCTGTTTGCAGGAAGTAAATTGTATTATTTTAACAACTATTAACTTGAAAATTGAAAGGAAAAAATCATGAGAATTATGTACATAAATAACGCAGGCGGCGGCTTCGCCAATTACATGGAAATCGAAGAGAACACTTCAATCGAAAAGCTCTTCAAACAGAAGATGCCGCACGAACAATCACAGGACTATCTTATTCGCGTCAATCGTCAACCGGTTCCTAAAGATTATATCTTGAAGGAAAATGACCGGGTGACTATAACACCGACGAAGATCGAAGGAGCGACCTGCTGAGCTACCAGCAAGTCGCTGAACCATAAACATTAACCTACAAGGTCTCTGCTTATTTTTGATTATAGGCGGAGGCCTTTTCTTGCGCAAGGAAAAAGTTATGGAAAAATACAAAAATATTACAAAGCTTGTAAACCTGCTTTCAGCAGCTCTTTATGAGCTGAAACTTGCCAGGCTGCATAAGATACAGGCTGAGCTGGAAAATTTCAGCTATAAATGCCGGGATGCGAGCAAAGAATCGCATCTGTTTTATGCAGCTGTCGAAAAAGGCTGGTTCGGCTCGGCTGAAAAGATCAGGTCAAGGGTAAACAGGAACCTCAACGATTTTACATATCACCTGCAGAGGTTCAAGGAATTCATAAACTGTGACCAAATCAGACAGGCTAAACCCGGTGATATTTTCGCAGAACTGTCCCAGATAGATCAGGAACTCGGTGAATATCAGTTCGATCTTAAAGAACAGACTATCTCGATAATAACAGAGCCGATCACTTTAGATGATATTTCGTTCGGGTCATTTGAGATAAAACTGTTTATTGATCAGATTCACAAACTCTATACAGACAGCCCTTACAGGGTTATCGCACTTGAGCCGAATCCTGCAGGGTCAAATGACAGTGTTACTCATCCCCATGTTAGCGATGAAAGACTTTGTGAAGGTGATGCAGTTGTCCCTATCAGAAAGGCTATTGAGCAGGGAAGATTCTGTGATTTTTTTACGATTATCGTAAATACACTCCAGACCTATAACCCTGACAGCCCGTATGTTTCTCTCGATGACTGGGAAGGAATAAGCTGCTATGACTGCGGCTATACGGTATCAGGTGATGAGTGTTATTACTGTGAATACTGCGACCGCGATTACTGTTCGCAGTGCAGCACATATTGTCAGATGTGTGATACCACGATCTGTCTTGGCTGTGCTTATGAATGTCCCTCATGTAATGAACCTGTATGCAGGGATTGTACAGCCAAATGCAGAGACTGCGAAGAGGTATTTTGCAAGCATTGTTTAACTGAAGATGGATTATGTCAAAGTTGTGATAAAGACAGAAAGGAAAATAGCGATGAAGAACAAAAACAACAATCAGCAGCCGGTGCTGCGGTTCAGTCCGACAGCATGGGCCAAGCTGCTGTACATGCGTGATGTAACTGATAACGAAGTAGGCGGCTTTGGGATAACCGAGGCCGAGGATCTATTGTTCGTTACCGATTTTGTATTGGTAAAACAAAAAGTAACATCGGTTTCGGTTGCCTTTGATGATGAATCAGTGGCAGATCTTTTTGATGACCAGGTTGGGAAAGGCAGAGAGCCAGAGCAATTTGCGAGAATTTGGCTGCACAGCCATCCGGGTGACTCGCCGCATCCAAGTATGACCGATGAAAACACGTTTGCCAGAGTATTTGGAAGCTGCGATTGGGCGCTGATGTTTATCGTTGCAGCCAATGGCAAAACTTATGCACGGCTGCGGTTCAATGTCGGTCCGGGCGCAGAAGTTAATGTCCCTGTCTATGTTGATTATGACAGCGAATTCGATGCCGCTGATTTTAAGGCCTGGAAAAAAGAATACAGGGCCAATGTCACCGAAGAGAAAATTTTAAGTCTTGGAGGCAGTAAAAAGAAAAACGCTTCCGCCCAGGAAAATGAACTCGAAATCTTCGGCGGCCAGGAATATCAGACAGAGATGTTTGCACCTGAGGACATGATCGAGGAGCTTGAAATGATGCACCCGGCTCAAAGGCAGGCGTTTATGGATGAACTTGCTGTAAGAAGTGATTTCTGGGACGAAGAAAGCGAGGTACTCTATGACTAACGAGAGATTTTCAAGACAGGCTGATATCGTTCCGAGACAGCGGATACTTGACTGCAAGGCTACTGTTATCGGTGTCGGTGCCATCGGCAGACAGGTTGCTATTCAGCTTACAGCTATTGGAGTTCCCTGGATACAGATCGTTGACCACGACACCGTTGAAGAAAGCAATATCTCAAGCCAGGGATACTTTGAAGCTGATCTAACCCGCTTCAAGGTATATGCAACAGCTGATATCTGTCACCAGATAAATCCAAAGCAGGAACTTCACACAGTCAACCAGCGATTCAAGCGTTCTGCTGCTTTTGGCAACAGTATCTTCTGCTGTGTCGATAAGATCGAAACCAGAAAACATATCTGGGATGCGGTAAAAGATAAGGTGAGTTTTTTCTGCGACGGAAGAATGTCAGCAGAAGTGCTGCGTGTAATTACTGCCTGTGACGAAACAAGCAGACAGTATTATCCTCAAACACTCTTTGCAGCCCAGCAGGCTCATGCAGGTGCTTGTACAGCGAAAACCACGATCTATTGCGCCAATATTGCAGCCGGCTTTATGCTGGCTCAATTTACCAAGTATTTGCGAATGCTGCCGGTCGATCCTGATATACAGGTCAATCTTCTGGCTTCGGAATTAAATGCAGGCAGTTGTTAATATTAATCAGAGCTTAGCGATAGCAGAGTTTGGGCTATCGCTAAGCCTTTAAATTATGAGGTGAAAAAATGAAAAAACAAAAAATAAAGAATAGAAGAATACGAACCATCGAACAATTGAAAGAGCCGGCCAAAAACGGGCTGGAGTGTTTCATCTTGCTAAATGGCGGGCTGAGAAGCTCAAAATATATACGGTTTCATCCCGAAGATAACAGCTTTTACGTGCTCAATTATATTGATGACACTGAACAGCAACTAACCGAAAGCCAGATTCTTGACAGCGAATACACCAATATCGGTGAAGCTATGGAAAAAGGCGCTTTAATTACAGATTGAATTGGAGGTAATAAAATGTATTACAAAGAAATTGATAAACGCTACAAAGAAAGCATGGTCAAGTTCCTGAAAAACCATTTCAGGTACAGTACCATGAACAGCTGGAACAGATCTACCAGTTATGCGAACAACATCAAACTGCACAGTGTTGATAAACCCAAAGATATCGATGATGACAGGTGTTGGGATATGCTATCGATTACTGAGTGGCAGGAAAAATTAAATGATCTGCTGGGAGATTTCGGCAGAAGACACGATTGGCAATGGCAGGCTGGAATCAATGGAAGAAGCGGCGGTTACGTTGTTTTATACAAAGGCGGCATCAAACCTAGTGGTTACAAAAGCTACTGCACGCACTGCGGCCAAAAAAATTATCAAGCTGTACTGGAAGGTCAGATAGGTATCTGCGGCAGATGTGATTCAAAGGCAAGAATTAATTTCAAACAAACGCATATGCAGGTCTTTACCTGGCCTGGCAAATCTGTTGATGAATGTGAAAACTTCGAAGATATGACTCTGAGCGAAATCAGAGAACGTGTTGAACTGATACAGGATTTTGACAGGCTATGCGATGATATTGCTTCAGAGTTTTTTGATCTATGCAGAAACTACCGCATCACTGAAGAAGAAATCTTCGTACCCAAAACAATTAAAGTTTTAGAACCCGTAAGCTGATTGGAGGTGATTTAATATGGCAAAGCAAAACATAATGACCGTAGCTTGTTTAAGAAAGCTTTTAGATGAATTTGACGGCGAAATCTGTGATGACTTTCAGGTATGGCTGTCATCTGACGAAGAAGGTAACTATTTTTCGCCGGTTTTTGAGAATCCGCGATTTTGTCTGGCAATTGAGCCACAGGAAAAGCGGATCATCCTTTTTCCTTCAAATCTATAACCTTAAATTACCGGAGAATTAAAGTGGTGTACATAAGACTTTTTCACGGCAGGATTGACCCGGAGCAAAACATGGATGACTGGGGCAGTGACGGGCAGGTCTTCGGGCCGTACAATTTTGCCCATACGACTTACTCAAGCATGCTGAAACTTGGAAGGGCCGATGGCAATTGTGACCAATTGCATATCACAGGCCCGGATATGATCTACTATAACGGCGTTTATTATGGCGACTGGAGCATCTTTGATGAAGTAATATTCAAAGAAGCACGATTTCAGGTTGCACATTTTGAACAATCCAAAGCCGAACTGCCCAATTCCGTCAATTCTTAATTTTTTTACCGCAGTTGCTTTTTCTAACTGCGGTTTTTTACCAATTAGCGACAGCTCTGTTCCAAAGTTAGCAGTCTTATATATATTGTTGTTGCCAACAGCGCATATGTCGATGAGCTTGAGGAAGTTTCAGGCTCTCTTTTCCTGTTTGGAAAGAGAGCCTTTCACATCAGATGATTGGCCTTTGGAGTAAAACAAAAATGACTCAACAAACAACACAGGCAATGGAAAAATCAGTTGTACGAAAAGGTGGTACTAAGCCTATATTTCAGGAAGTAGGAGTATGTCCAATATGCCGGTATGAATTAGCTCTTTATGATTCAGATTACATGACAGACGAAGGAACTCTGTTTTGTCAAAGATGCGGATATGACCACAAGAGGGAATTTCTTAGGGATGTAGAGAAATCGAAACAGGTCTATGATAAATTAAGACAACTGTTGAAAGAGCGGGAATATGACAAAGCGATAAAATTGGCAGATATTCAGGCAGTCAAATCGGTCAAGGTGAAGGGAACAAGAACCAATAAACACCTTTCAAGAGACGAACTTATAGCTGAAGTCAGGAATCTTTGCAACAGGATTAAGAAATGTAACTTTCAGTATTACCTTAAAACACACAGTGATGGTTTTGCGCAATATGGTGAAAAAGAATCAATCGGATTTGGAAGTTATGGCATATACGATGGTAAAGAACATGAAATTCTGGGCGCATTTACCAAAACTTTTGGCGAAAAGCAGTTCAAAGATTATGTAAAAGCAAGTAAGAATATAGACAGCTTCTTTTACACAAAAAAGATAGGCGGAAAGTGGAATTTTTTTGAAGGATTCACAGGCAGACATAAAGAGATAGGCAGCCAAGAGTATATTTGCGAGATAAGGAAAGAACTAAATAGCTCAGGGTAATCATTTCTTTGCGGTATCTGTTTGCCTGCCCTGTATTTTATTTGCTGTATGCTTATGAGCGGCTTTTTCTCTTCGAGCTTTTCTTTTCGCTATTTCCGCATGGTGCTTTTCATAGATTTCGTAAAGCCACTGCTTGACAGGTAATTTCCAAGGCTGAGATTTGGAGGGGATGTTTTTGATAAGTTTAACGGGATTAAGTCCAAGTTCTTTGGCCATACGAACGTCTTCGTTATTGAGCCGACACTTTTTCTTTGCCTCAATCCAGAGTTTTTCTTTTTTCTGAGGGTTCTTCATAGGTTCGGATTGTAAATCAAACCCGGCTTATAAGCCAGTAAAAATAGGTACAAGAAAAGTCTTTTAAAAGTACGAAAAAAGTACTGCTTCAGATAGCACATAAGCAAGATTGGAACAAAGTGTCCCCATTGTTTGCAATAATGAGACCAACTGTTTTTGAACTTTAACACATTTTGCCATTTATCTTTTCTGCTAACACAAAAGAAAAATCAGAGGCTTGGCTTATATTCTCAATTCGCAGGCATGTTAATCCAGCTTCCTGAATTTCTTCAGTGATTTCTTGATTTGTTACAGACAACAGTTGTGGCCTTAGATACTGGACGTTGGAAAAGAGCTTTGGACGGGTTGTCTGGTTATAGGGCTGCTCTCTGGCTTCATTGGGTATGTCTTAACTTTCAATGGCATCAAATTATACAGGCAAAGGGTCGAAGTTTAAGATGATAGTGATTATGTTTTTTATTCTTGTCACATTATAATCTTTTCTGTAATAGATTTAAGAAAGAAAAGGACTGTATGTGAATACCCTCCAATCTCATTTGTGATTCTCTGTTACAATGACGCGGATGCAGTCCTAAGAAAAACTTTACCGGTTATTTCAGCTATCTTATGGATACCAAATTTGGAAATTAGACATGTTGAAAAAAAAATTGTTGATGGTGTGAACAAATATGATACTATGTGAGTATTGTTTATTATAGTTACTAAAGGAGCAAATTGTGGATACCAACACCAAGAAATTATATGAGTTGAAGTCCGAGATTATCCAGGCAGCTGCACACCCTATCAGGCTGGCAATTATTGAGTACTTGGCTGATGGAGAGCAGTGCGTCTGTGATATCGTTGATCATGTCGAAGCCCAAAGGTCAAATGTGTCCAGACATTTGGCGGTAATGCTTAAGGCCGGTGTCGTTGAAAGCCGCAAGGATGGTCTCAAGGTAATGTATTCCTTGAAAACGCCCTGCATCGTCAAATTCCTTGGCTGTGTCGAGCAGGCCTTAAAGGAAAGAATGAAAAGCCAAAATACCCTTCTGAGGAAGTTGGGGTAATTTTTTTGGAAGCATATGTGAGTATTTGATTGCATAGTTACGCATAAATAAAGCATCGGAGTTAAGAAACGAATGAACTGGAAAAAAGAATGGAAAAAGCTTGCGGCAATAGTAGTTGTTTTTGTCGCCTGTTTTTACCTGCCTGTCGGTAAAAACCGTTTTGACAACGCAATAATGGAATCACTGTATCTTGTCAAATGGTATGCACAGGAACATGTATTGTTGTGTTTGATTCCTGCTTTTTTTATTGCCGGTGCCATCGCTGTATTCGTAAGCCAGGCATCTGTAATGAAATACCTTGGCGCCAAAGCCAATAAGTTTCTGGCCTATGCGGTTGCCTCTGTTTCCGGTTCGATCCTTGCTGTCTGTTCCTGTACCATTCTGCCACTGTTTGCAGGCATATATCGAATGGGAGCAGGTCTTGGTCCGGCATCGGCTTTCCTCTATTCCGGTCCTGCGATTAATGTGCTTGCTATAATCCTTACCGCTCGAATCCTGGGTTTGGAACTTGGTATCGCTCGTGCTGTAGGAGCGATTAGTTTCAGTGTTATCATTGGTTTGATAATGCATTTTATCTATCGCAGGGAAGAGATTGAAAAAGCCAATGGCCAGATGGCTATGCCGGGGCCACAAGTTAGCCGCCCTCTATGGAAAAATGCGCTGTTTTTTATGGTTATGATCGGTGTGTTGATATTTGCTAACTGGGGCACTCCGAATGATTTCTATTTTGAAACCGCTGATGGTAATATGCTAAGGGTTGCTGTTGTTCAGGCTCCAGAAAACAATATCCAGCAAGGGTTCTATGTTGTGAAACTTGCCGATGGAGATAAAGCCGGTGAACAGGTAGAAATCCCTGTTGATGATATCGTAAGCAAAAAATTGGTGCCGGGCTTTTGGGCTACTGTCTGGAGTCATAAGTGGATAGTGACAGCGGCGTTTGCTGTTGCACTGGCGCTAATACTTATTCTCTGGTTTTCAATGCCTACATGGAAAATTATTGTCGCAGCAATACCGACAACCATTTTTGCGTTTGCTTTACCGATGGAAGGTATGATGGTAATGATTCCATTTTCTGCCGCCGTGATCGGGCTATCCTGGGCGACAAGCACGACAAAAGGTGAATCGGAAGAATGGTTCGCTTCGACGTGGACATTCGCAAAGCAGATTCTGCCATTGTTATTTTTCGGAGTTATCGCAGCCGGTGTGTTGCTCGGAAGACCGGGATATGAAGGTTTGATTCCATCTGAATGGATTGCAAAAGCTGTGGGCGGTAATTCACTATGGGCAAATCTGTTTGCTTCTGTGGCTGGAGCATTTATGTACTTTGCGACTTTGACGGAGGTGCCCATCTTGCAGGGACTTATCGGAGCAGGTATGGGAAAAGGCCCGGCCTTAGCGTTGCTGCTTGCCGGACCTGCGCTGAGTTTACCGAATATGCTGGTCATTCGCTCAGTTATGGGAACACAAAAGACAATTGTATTTGTAACACTGGTAATCGCAATGGCAACAATATCAGGGATATTATTCGGAAGTTTCTTTTAACGGAGATTACAAAATGAAAAAAATACAGATTCTTGGAACCGGCTGTCCTAAATGCAAAAAATTGGCAGAAAACGCCGAGTCAGCCGCCAAAGAGCTTGGGATTGAGTACGAACTTGAAAAAGTCACTCAGATCAATGATATAATGAAAATGGGCGTTATGATGACACCAGCACTGGCTATCGATGGCCAGGTTAAAATTGTAGGCAAAGTGCCTGCGCAAGATGAAATTAAGTGTTTATTACAGTAAATTATGAGGCAAAAAATGAAGATAAAACAATTTTCGACTATTGTCTTGCTTGTCTTTGTTGCAGCCAGTCTTGCTTACATGATAGGCAGGGAACAAAAAAGCAAACCTTCTGACAATCCAAATGAGCCGGCAAGTGTTACGCAAGAACAGTCTGCCAAGCCAGAGAAACCTTCTGTTTCTCGACAAGATGAAACAGTTTCTCCCACAACCGCTTCTTCAGATGATCTTAAGAAAACTCGATTTATTGTCTATTATTTCCACGGTGATGTGAGGTGCCCCACATGTCACAAGCTGGAAACATATGCCAAAGATGCGTTGGATACATATTTTGCAGATGAGGTTGCCTCGAAAGATATCATTTGGAAAGTGATCAACGTGGATAAACCGGAGAACAGGCACTTTGTACAGAACTACCGGCTTGTCACTAAATCGGTTGTGCTTTCTGAAGTCACAGATGGCAAAGAAAACAGATGGAAAAATCTGGATTTGATTTGGCAAAAGGTAGGCGATAAGGACGGCTATCTACAATATATACGTGACAGTATTATCGAGTTCCTTCAGGACGCCGAATTATGAGTAATTTTTTAATTGCCTCAGCAAGTGCACTCTGGTTGGGAATACTTACCTCGATAAGTCCTTGTCCACTGGCAACCAATATCGCTGCCATATCCTTTGTGGGGCGCAAGGTTGACAAGCCCGGCTATGTCTTATGTACGGGTTTGTTATATACGGCGGGCAGAGCCATTACCTATATGGTGCTTGGGATTGTGCTGGTCAGCAGCCTGCTATCGATGCCGAGTGTTTCCCACTGGCTGCAAAAGTACATGTACAAGCTTCTTGGACCGATTCTGATTTTAGTTGCCATGATGCTGCTTGATATGCTGCAATTCACCACCAAAGGGAGTAATGTAGGCCAGTGGTGTCAACAGCGGGCAGACAAGTTCGGCTTTGGAGGGGCTTTATTCCTGGGTGTTGTTTTCGCTCTGTCGTTCTGTCCTGTATCTGCCGCCTTGTTCTTCGGCAGTCTGATACCGTTATCAATAAAACACTCCTCCGGTGTTGTATTGCCTCTTATCTATGGCATTGGAACAGCACTTCCGGTTTTTGGGTTTGGTTTACTCGTAGCATTTGGTGCCGGAGCGATGGCTAAAGCTTTCCATAAAGTCAGCCAGTTTGAACTCTGGGCAAGACGTATAACCGGCGTTATTTTTCTTCTAATCGGCATTTATTTCACGATAGCATACACTTTGGGACTTTTGGGAAAAGGGCAATAAAAATACTGTGGTGCACAGGTTCTTTTGGGCGGTATTCGGCGGATTTACACCGCTTCATAAAATTATTGACGTTTGATGTATATTCCAGTATATTATTGACGGGGATGGAGTTCCCCGTAACCGCCTAAACAGCTAATAACTCCTACCAAAAAGCTTGGTTTTGGCAGGAGCATATGCAAGAAAAGGTAAAAAAACTCCTTCCGAAACCAAAGGAAGGAGTTTTTTTATGGATGCGTCAGAAAAAAATGATGTCCAAGTGCTACTGGAACAAACTGTTGAGCAACTCAACGGCCTGGAAAATGATTTTTCGAGAGAGATTAGCAGTTTAAATGAGCTTAAAGACCGCTTTTTGACAGGACGCTTTCATCTCGCTGTCCTTGGTCAATTCAAACGCGGGAAAAGCACACTTTTAAATGCTCTGCTCGGCCAAGCCGTTCTTCCCACAGCGGTTGTACCACTGACGGCTAT
>Ga0180433_10002722_pt1 | contig 26832 bp, 46 predicted proteins | sample SS_ome_8_FD_132980 | JGI IMG/M metagenome (GOLD analysis project Ga0180433, IMG submission 132980) | Hypersaline lake sediment archaeal communities from the Salton Sea, California, USA - SS_1_D_1 metaG | ecosystem: Environmental > Aquatic > Non-marine Saline and Alkaline > Hypersaline >... | reverse complement strand
ACACACACACGGTACTTGTAAAACATTTAAGGTTGCAGATTGTTGTCTAGATCCAAAACTAAAAGCATTAATTATCTATAAACCACATTACAATACACATCTACGTATACTCATTTTACATTTGTCAACATAAAAATATTCATCACATACAACATTACTTGACACCATTTCATAAATATGTTTGAATATCTTTTATGGGAGAACTAGCAGTAATATCAATTTTTCTATTTATCTGTTTCGTAATAATCCAAAATACAAAAGGAGGATACTAAAAAATGCCAAGGAAAAAGAAAACCAAAATATGCACAGAAACAATTTACGCATACCCAAAAATCATCAAGGACTATGCAACAGCGAAATGTGTAATCACTGGAAAACCTGCAACCTGTATAAAATTTGCTGATGGAAGGTTATCTCATAAATGTGCAATGTTCAAAGGTGTAAACGGTGGTATTTTTCATTCTGACAATAATCGGGAAGTCGCAGCAATCAACTGTGAATTTCAGAATATGTTTCCAGAAAGGTGTAAATAATGAACAAAATAACTTCAAGGGAAAACATAGTAGATTTCAATCTTTTACTTCGCGATATTTTTATGGAAGGGAAAAAGGTTAACAGGCGCGTACTCATAGACGCATCAAATATTATTTCTGAGCTATATCGGGAGCTTTGTACAATATACAAACCCAATGGCGAAAGAGTAATGTTTGATGATGCAAACGATGCTATCGAAAAAAGAAAGCAACTAGCGCACGAGATTGAAAAGTGCAGAAACGGAAATCTTGACACTGACAGGATTGTTTCTACACTGCATGGTTTTAATCGTTCTCTAGAGAGAATTGCGACAGCATTGGAGCTACAATGATGCTAACCACAAACAAACTCACACATGCACTAACAGTCCTACTTGACGAGGCTGACATAATGGAAAGAAAGCTAGCTTTAGCATTTGAACTGCTTTCTAAAAACCAATGGATATTTGATGGGTACACAGAAATTTCATATTGTCCACATTGTGAAAACGCAGATTATCAGGGTCATAAAGTTGGATGTTATTATAAAATGATTCTTGACGAGCTAGGGGATTATTTAAACCTGACGAGCAAGGATGAATTGCTTAAAATAAAAAAGGAGATAGAGCAATGAAAATCACAAAAAAACACATAGGCTATCGGGTATGGTCTTTCATGTTCGGATGGGGAACGATTAAAGATGTAAATGACATGGCGATTTCTTATCCTTATCCGGTAGAAATAAAATTTGACAATGGCAACACCTATGTATTTTCATTAACTGGAACATATAATAACGGTGAACCTCAGACACTTTTCTGGGACAAGCTCAGTTATGCAATACCCAAAGATCCACTGGAAAGGGAGATTGTAAAGGTGGAAAGGTGGGGAGTATTTGACGGAGAGCTTTTACTTTCAGCCTTTAAAACCGACCGTGAAGCACGTGAATATATATCAGGGGCATGTACATGTGAAGAAATAGCAAGGGTAAGACTCATAAAGCTCACAGGAGAATACGAAGTTGATTAGCGTAAAATTTGGGAACAAGGTTTTGGTAGTTTCATCCATAAAGGACGCAGCTAAAATTTTTTCAAAGATAGAAAAGGAGAAAAGAGATGTTGAGAAAGTTAAACATGCACTTGACGGAATTGAACGGGGGAAACAAGAGATTTCAACTGATAGCGAAAATCGAAAAAACAGGGGACGAAGAAAACGAAAGAACATACCTTTGCGTGTATACAAGGGGCAGAGATGGTAAGTTTGTAGCGGTGAAAAGGTATAGGTTAGGCATACAGGGAAGTGAGGAAAAGATAAACAAGTATATTGATCTTGTTTCCAGAATGGTGCTGGACATGAGGTTATATAATGAGCAATGTCCGAGGATCATTGTTAAGAAAAAATTTCTTGAGATAAGGAGGAAAAAATGACAAAGCCATTTAAGCGAGGTGACAGGGTATATTCATTGCGTGATGGATTTGGCACGGTAAAGGCAGTACATTATGGTGCAGTAGTTTGTGATTTTCATATGAAGGAAGGAGAGAGAATCCATAAGAGTACTAAAATGTTTCATAGTAATGGAAAGGTGAGCAATGGTGATTTGAACCCAATACTTTTCCATGAGGGTACTGTTTTAAAGGTTCCATCAATTGAGGACACGAAGCAGGTTCAGTTTGAATTTGCTGGTCATAATTTTTCAATAACCATAAACAAGGAGAAAGGGGTTAGAGAATGTATCATGTAAAACTTTTCAGGGACAGTTCACTTGAGGCTTTGGAAAAACAGGCACAGGATTTTTTAAATGAGGTAATGGATACGGTTGAACCTGACTCAGACCTGCTGGTGGATGTCAAGTTAAATCCACAGCTTGTACCAGTACAAAAGTCAATAGCTGATCCTGCTGGTATGGAAATGGGGTTTTTGTATTTTCTGACAATGACAGTACAGGGTGGTGAGCATCAGGGTGGACTTGATGAATCAGAGGAAGGTGATGAATAATGAAAAAAAGTCAAGCAAAAAAGAGTGAAGTTTTTGAAAAAACAATAACGAGCAGGGTAACGACTGACGAGTGGAAGGATGTACGTAAATTCACGATTGACACAGGGGTTACGGTTCGTGATATAATTTTGGAAGGGAAGATATCATTGCAGAAGAAACTTAAAACCCGATAGAGGGTAAAGTCATAGGGTGACAGGGAGCATGGAACTGTTATGGTACATGTTCCCCACCTAAAATTGGAAATGAAAAAAAATGGCAAAAAAGAAAAAAAAGGTAGAGAGAAAAAAATTCAAAAAGGGAAAAAAGGTAAGTGAGATTAATAAATGCAAACTTACTACTATCGGTGAAGTAGTATTCAAGCCGATAATTCTTTTTGAAAAATACAAGGATAGCATAGGCAGGAAAAGAACGAGGGTAGCGAAGGAATTTAATCCCAGAAAGCATTATCTTGTATATGGATTTTCCCAGACAAAACTTACAGATGAGATTGAAGCGATTCGTAAGGGGAAAGGCGAGAAAAAAAAGAAGTCAAAGAAAAGGACAAGAATATTTCCTTACGAACCTGTGCTTGACATAGGTGGTAAGAAATTTTCACTTCAGAAGGAATTTGGTGCACCGAGGGAAGCTATACCAGCTAGATTATCAAGAGGACTTTTAGATATATTGCAGGAAGAGTACAGGGCAGGGATGCCCTATACTGAGAAAACATTTTGTGAATTTTTTGTAGACAGGACAAAGCCTGTTAAGGATTCAATTGAATCAGGGGTTGATTTTCGTGCATTATCCAAGATTGTAAATAGAGCAGGATGGATGACAATTTTACCACATGTATATTTCAAGCGCACTGGTGACAGGCAGGAGCGCAAAATGATAGGTTATCAGGCAGCATACAGGACATATGATGGTGATAAGATACGAAAGCATATATTAGCAGGGATACTTGATGCTGTAATGAAAAACAAGTGGACGTTTTCTGGGAAGAACAGGCAGCAATCAAAGGCATTGCGATACAGGCAAAAGTATCAGAGGGTAGAGCGTCCGAGGGTTATTTTGGAGATAACCTACAGGGATTACAAGCTGACGCCTCCGAGGGAAAAGAAAAAGGCTACTAGGAAAAAGGCTACTAGGAAAAAGGCTACTAGGAAAAAGAAAAGGTAAAAAGGGGAGAGGAACCAAAAAATGAAATTATGGACTTTTGACACTGAGGATGATTCTCGCGGTAATGTAGATTTGCTTATTTTCTATGATGGGAGCGAGTATTATTCATTTGATAATCGCAAGGATGCACAGAATTTCATATATAATGATCCACTGATGCACAATTCAAAAATCTGGTGTTGTAATCTTGAATATGACATCACCAATCTGTTTTATCCGTACTATGACAAGATTAAGATTTTCATGGTAGGCAGCAGGGTAATAAAGGTAAATTCAACCAAAGCATCAAGGAACAAATTTTTATTTTTGAACACGTTAAATCATTGGAAGATAAGCGTTGCGAAAATGGGCGAGAAGCTAGGACTTCCGAAACTTGAATATAATCATGAGGAAGATCCGAGCGAACTTGAGGGTAATGAGTTAATTGATTATCTATGGGAAAGGCTTGTTTATTGTCAAAGGGATTGCGAGGTTGTATACAGGTTTGTTGAGCGGATGGAATCAGTCTATGAAGCAATACAGGTTCCGCTTAAAACTACGATAGGTGCGTCAGCAATGGCAAGTTTCAAGCAACTGGTTAGTCCTGAGTTACCCAAGTTTCCGAGCCATGAATTAAAGTACATGTTCAGGGGTTATTATGGGGGAAGAAACGAGATATTCCATAATGCGCCGTTAACAGCAGGTAAGGGCAAGTCAATATACTACACCGATATAAACAGCATGTATCCTTGGGCTTTGGCGTACAATGATTATCCTGATTTGACTACAGGCAGATTTGTCAAAAAAGTGAACCTTCGCAATGAGGGGATTTGTTATTGTGAGATTGAAAGCAATGAAAAATACTTGCCGTATCTTCCGCATAAACTCGATGGAAAGAAACTACTTTTTCCCAATGGCAGGTGGACGGGTTTTTATACATACTTTGAGATTCGGCGTGCTATCGAGCTTGGAATAAATGTCAGGCGTATATTTTCGGGTTATGAATTTACAAGGAGTGTGAAGCCGTTTTATGAGTGGGTGACATACTATTACAACAAGCGCAAGGTTGAAAAAGATCCATTCATGAAAGAAACGTACAAGGCATTGCTTGTGAACCTGTACGGGAAATTTGCTGAGCGTGGTGAGAACATGGAAGCCATACCGATTGAAAATCTTACACCTGAGCAAAATGGAGCCATATCAATCGGCAATCTTGCATTTGTAACCAGATTTATGGGATTTCCGAAGCACACGAATGTTGTATGGAGCGCATACTGTACGGCGTATGGAAGGGATAGGCTTTACAGGTTCATGAGCAGGATAGATGAAGCTGGAGGGAAGTTATTATATTGTGATACGGATAGCACTTTTTATGAGGGGTCCAGTAACATTTTTGGTGATTCCTCCGAGTTAGGTGACATGAAGCTGGAAGATACTTACATGTATGCTTATTTCAAGCGTCCGAAATTATATCATGTATCGAATGAAAAGGGTGAAGTTTATCATGCCAAGGGTGTGCATAAGCAGTGTGCAGAGGAATTTTTTCTATATGACAGGGTAACAATGCGAAAGCCGTATAGAATAAAGGAAGCAGCAAGAAGGGCGAACTCATTTACCAATGATAACCCGAAGCAGAAAATCGTACCGAACTATTGGGATAGTGTTGAAAAAGTGCTGCAATCAAAGTATGACAAGAGGGAAGTTATAAAGGGTGGGAGGACAAAGCCACTTTTTATAAGAGATTATGAAAAAAAGTCTTGACAACAATCTAAATTATGATATGTTGTCTATATCAAAATGGGGAGAGATTAAAAAGGGCATCATTAATCAAATCCCTGAAAACAAAAAACCAGATGCTCAAAGGGAGAAAAAACCATGACAAAAAAATTCGTAAAAAAGACCATGCAGATTACAAACCTTAATGAAGTTGGGCAGACACTTGAGGGAACATTCGAGGGGTATGCAGCAGATAGAAACTGGGTTGACAAGAACACAGGTGAGGAAAAGATTCTCAAGACAGTTGTTTTCAGGCAGGACGATAATAGCAAGATCGGCATGTTTGAAGATGGTGGACTCAGAAATGCAATTGAAACATCGGGTATCAAGCCTGAGCAGTATGTAAAGATTGAATTTCTTGGACAGAAAGACCTTGAAGGAGGAAAGAAAGTAAATCAGTACGATATATATGTAGCTGAATAAAAGTCACTTCCCTATATAAAACCTCCGCAGAAGGGGCGAGATCACAATGATTTCGCCCCTTTTCTTTTATACTTGCAAAGTCAGTGAAAATCAGGGTATTCTTAGTCTAGGGAGAGTTAAAAGCATAGGCACAAATAATACCCAAAAAACACTTTATACACTCCTTAAGAAACTCCACAATAATGTGGTAATTAATTTTTTATTAATTTTTGGAGGAAAACTATGACTAATCAGGAGCTTTTAAACAGTGATCCGACGATGGAAGTACCAACCCCGACCAATGAAGTTGGTCAGGAATTTGAAGATGAAGTAACCCCGACGCCACCGAAGCATAACCCTCGTGGTGCTGGCAGGAAAAAAGGAACAAGAAACAAAAAAGTAGAGCTTCAGCCTGTAGAGGATGAGAGCGCAGAGATAGCAGATGTTTTTGATTATTGTCGGAATTGGGTACATAAAAATGCAGGAAAGCAGATAAAAATGGAGCTTTTTGCAGGTGGGGATTACATTGGTGTTTTCCGTCTGGATATGGGGGGAACAAAGTCACCTAATCATTATTATCTTGGTTCATGGGATGATGTAAAGCGCAAGTGGGGTGGTGGTGTTTATTCGCTCAAGGTATCGTGTGTGAACAATGGCAGACATGTTAAAAGTGAAACACGTTCTATTGCATACCCTTTCGGGACGGAGGAAACAAAGGATGAAAGAACTAATGAAAATGTGGACAAGGCGAATGTTGACATTCATAACCATATCCCTTCTATGGACGCTCTTTTTAGAAGCAGTAATGGAAGTGAGGGTGCTGTAGATCAGAACACGATCATGATGGCATTGATTGAAAGAGCATTACAACCACAGAAAACCTATGGGCTTAAGGAAATACTAAAGGATTTGACGGCATACGCCCCTGTAATACTTCCTCTTGTCCAGCCTATACTTGAAGCCCGAAAGAGCCAGAAGCAGGTTGACAGCGAGGAAATGAGAAGAAAACTACTTCGTGAAATAAGAGAGGAAGAAGATCGGTTCAATCAGAAGCTCAAAAGTGCAGTTGAGGAAAAGGCTGAATTAATGGGATTGCAGGAACCAAAAGGAACGGTTGATCAGCTTCTTGATGTTATCAAGACTGTTTCACCAGTACTTGTTGAAAGGAGCAAGGCAATTAGTGAGGGTCGTTTTCAAAAAACACCGCAGCAGATTTCTCAGGCGGTAGCAGCACCAACTATAAAGACACCAGCATCAGACATAAGCCCTCAGCATGTGCAGCCATTATATCAGGGAGCAGTTGATCCTGTATCCGTACATGAAAAACCCCAGGTTGACACACCTAAAAAGTCGGTTAAACCAGAGGTTGTAAATGAGCCATCAGAGCAACAAAAGAAGATAATGGAAGCATTAGCCAATGAAATGCTTTCTGGAAAAACACCGGAGCAGGTTGCAAAAAGCATTTATGCCAAGACAACAGCGAAGAAGAAAAAAAATGTTTTTCTCAATTATAAACCAGATGAACTTGTCAAGACCGGAAAAACCATGATACAATTAGATGATGAACAATGGGAACAGGTTGAATCATGGGTGAACAAACTATATGATAATCTTGACAAGAAAAGAAAGAAATCTTCCCCAAAGACGGCGTAGAGCCTATACGTTTCGTTTCAGTGGCGGTTTTCGCTCAGGGGTGGAAACCGCCAATCTTTTGAAAACTCTTGCACACAAATATAAAACCGATCCTGCAATCAGGGAAACCGCACTTGAAATCATAGAGAATGTACCATCGAGGGATCAGCTTCGTGAGGTAAAAGCAATTTTCAGATGGATAAGGGACAATATCAGGTTTGTACCAGACGCTTATGGGACAGAGGGGATACAGATACCCACCTTGACGTTACCACATTTTTATAGTGAACATGGATGGGGGCAGGGTGATTGTGATGATCAGGTACTTCTTCTTGCAACAATGCTTTTGTCCATAGGCATAGGCGACATAAAATTTCGTATTGTGACGTTTAAGCCTGATGACAATGAATGGAAACATATTTATTTAATGATACGGATAGCAGGAAACTGGTATGCTGCCGATCCTATTGTGGATGACAGACCTTTTGGTTATGAACATCCTCATCTTGCTCAGGAGGACATTACGGTATGAGAGGGTTAGGACAGATAGAAATTATATCAGCAACAGGCAATGCACTTGTTGATTCATACATGATAAAGGTTGATTTGCTCAGGAAGATGGTTTTTTCAAACACTGGACTTTCAAGGGCGATAAATCAGATTTCCGAAATGCTCGAAGGCGCGCAGAAACAGCAGTTGCAGGATATAAGAAACGAGAATCTATCATTGCTCAATGATTATATCAGTCCTCTGATTGACAAGTTTATCAAGTATCATGACAAGATACTCCCGAAAGTGAAAAGCTATTTTGGTTTTTCGGGTATGGGGATAATACCTTTTGTTGGTGTTGGTGTACTTTCGCTTTCTGTTTTTACGGCTGATTATGTTCTCAACAAGCTCATTGGATACATGAAAGAGCGTAATCGTGAAATAGCCGAGGATATAGCTGAATTTCGTGCTGAAATGGTGCAATCTGGAAAAGGTGAAGTTGTTGCTGCCATTGATCAGACAATGGTTGTATATGAGCAGGTTGTTTCGCAGTACGAAGATGAAATGGTGACAATGAAGGTATCGAACCGTAAAAAGAATCTCATTATATTCGGTTCGCTTGCAGGGATTTCATATCTTGGATACAGAAAGTTTTTCAAGAAAGGATAGTTATGTCTTTTTCAAAGGTAAGAATTGACGAAAAACAGGCTGGTAAACTTGGTGTTAACATGACCAAAGCCGAGCTTGTTGCTTCTGTTTTGAAATCAATGTCACCTGAATTAAAGCAGCTTTGGAAAAATGGCGAGCTTGAAATCATAGGATTAAATGAAAGAATCACTTATCACAAGCTCCATGAGGGAGAGGATACACCATATACGCATATATTCAATCAGGAATCAGTTTGCTTTTTTGTTCAGAAATGGAATAGTATTATTATAACAGGAAAGAAAATTCGCTACGAAAACAATTTTATTGACGACTAAAGGAGGCTCTTTTATGGCACCGTCGCTTACAGGGGTTTTTTATACGAATCCAAAAAAGAAAAAGAAAAAGCGCAAGGCAAGGCGCAATCCCATTGATCCAGACAAGGCTCTTGTCCCAGCAAAAAAGAAAAAGAAATCAAAGAAAAAAAGAGGGCTTAAATCAAAACCGTCTGCAAAATCAGTGCGTAAGTACGGACGCAAGCAGGTAGTTGCAAAGATGAAAGCAGCCAAGAGAAAAACAAGAAAAAAGGTTACAAAAAAGAAAAAGGTTGTAAGGAAAAAATCCATAAAGAAAGGAACGAAAACAATGGCTAAGAAAAAGAAAAAAGTTGTAAGGAAAAAAAGAAAAGCTGTAAGGGGCAGAGGTACGGTAACGGTAGTTGATAGAAAGACAAAAAGGAAAATCAAGGTAAAAAGAAAGCTCGTTACCACTGCAAAAAGAAGGATGCCAAAAAGAGTATCCAAGCAGATGAAGAAAAAATACGGGCTTCGTGGAAAGCAGTACATTGTCAACAGGCGTAACCCACTTCCTATGGGTCTCAAGGGAATTGCCGAATATGTTGGTGGTATAGCTATAGGAACACTCGGTATACCAGCAGGTGTTAAGCAGGTAGAAAAAGTTGTAGGAAAAGACCTGTCAACTGGAATGCTGGGAATGGTTGTTCATGGCGCACTTGGAATCGGTATTGCAATGCTGCCTTACAAGGTGAGAAAGCTCTCAAGGTTCAAGAATGTAGGAAATGCAGTTCTTATTTCCTCCATGTCGGTTGTCATAAAGAAACTCGGCGAAAGCTATCTTGGACTTTCCAACATATATATCCCTCAGCAGCTTACAAGCGGAGTTAGCGGAATCGAAAGAAGCGAGCAGGTATCAGGTGGACTCAGTGGACTTGAGATGCCCGTACCTGACGAGGATGATATTGAAGAAGCATTTTCAATGTAGTCATACCTCTTAAGTATGACAGGAACCAGAGTGTTAACGTGGGGTGACGCTCTGGTTCCCCACATATACATCTAACCCCAAAAGGAGATTTAATTATGAACGGTCGCGTACAAAAAGCAGGTGGAAGAATCAAGGGATTTCTGGAAAGAAGATGGGAGCCTCTGTTTGATACTCTCTCAATCGCAGCAGGAGCATACAATACTTCTGACACGACATTCTTCTCAGTACCACAGGGTAGTGCTGCCAAAACAAAAAGTGACACAAACATGGTCACAGCCGGTCAGCTTCCTGCTCCACAGGTAATGAGGGTTTTCGGTATAAGAGCAGAAGCATGTCTTACGGACGCCACTGACTTTGGTGTTCTCAAGAAACTCAGCGTTGATTCTTACATACGTTTCTTCGTAGGAACAAAGGACTATCTGACAGTGCCGATGAGCGCAATTTCAGGAAAAATATACATGGCAGCAGGTGGACATATGACAGCTCTCGTTCAGTCCTTCGGTGCTCCGTCAGCCAAGGGTCATGTTTTCCCGAAAAACGCTTTCATCGACATTTTGCAGCAGGAAAACTTTGGCGTGCAGTGGGTACTTGCAACAGCAGCAAATACTCTTAACAGTGCACTGAAGCTGAGAATCTATCTGGACGGATACAGAGGACTTGAGGTAAGATAACATAATATCAATCATCGGGGAGGGGTTTTTAACCCTTCCCTGTTTTTTGGAGGGTCTATATGAACACAGGAACCATGAAAAAAATAAAAGACCTGATTGATAAATGTGGTATGGTCTACTGGGAACCTCTTGAAGCTCTGGCACTTGCAGCAGGTGGCTCGACAACAAAAGTATTCAAAAATGCCGATAATATACCTTTTCTGGTAACTGAAATTATTGGATATGGATACAACACCGTAACAGGAGCGCAGAGCTATGACTATAAAATAGCTTTCAAGGACGGTGGTGCTCAGCAGCTTCTTATGACTAGCCCCATACATGGGTTTTCTATTGGAAGCGGTGAGCGTCCAACTGTTTTGTCAAGCCCGTTGTATGTCAGGGGTAGCGCAGCTTTTGAAGCAACATTTTACAACATACATGCTGCTCAGGCGCATAACATTTATCTTACATTCAAAGGTTACAAACTTAACGACCAGTACCTAAACAGACTTGGGCTGGTATAATTCTTTTTCCAATTTGAGAAGGAGGATAATTTTAAATGAGTACTCGAAACCAAAATCCGTTTGCTACAAGCAAAATTGAGGAACCAGACTTGGAAGGAAAATTTAATTTGTCCTCCTTTCTTGATGGGAAGTCAAGCCCTGCGCAGTCAAGCGCATCGGTACAGGCTAGGATTGCAGCATCAAAAAAGGAAATATCATACGAAAATCTTTTAAAGGCTTTTGGTGAATACGGTATAAGAACAACCCCACCGATTCACCTTGAACCACCAAGGGGGTGCAGGACTTTTGACCTTCGTAGAAATGCAAGGCTTACAAATCCGACTCTCTCGGCTACGCTTGTTGATTTCACCATACCCGATGGGTATTTTGCTATCTGGCGCAGCTATTCATTATATTCTGACGTAGCTGTAGGTATTACGGCAGAATTTCTTATGACCGTAAACGATAACCCTGTTTTTCCCTATCATGGAAACACTGAAAACAGTTTCAAGAAAGACCTTGCACTTTCCCCCGATTTAAGTGAAGAAATTGACGCCTTGCTTGAACTAAAAGAAGGTGACAACATAAAAATAGTTGGTACTGTTTCAGCCAATCCTGTTTCTGTAAACATTGCTGCTCGTGCAAAAGGGTGGCTCATAATAAAATCAGATGAAGAACTCCGCAATCTTGGAGGTTGATAAATGGCTATTTTTAACGATAGTGCTTTTCCCAACTCACGAATCAAGGCGACTATAAAAGGTATTGATCCTGCAACTGGTGACGAAAAGGATATAAACGCTCGTGACATGGGCGGTGGTATATGGGCTGTAGAAACAGCAGGAGCCTTTACCGCTTCATCACAGTTTGACTCTGCAGTGTTTCAAAAGAACATAGGTGTTCTTTCAGCAAGCTATACGGTGCCAGCAGGTAAACGTCTAAAAGTCAAGCGCATACATGCCGAGAATATTGCTGGTGCAACCAATCTTAATGTCAAGGTTGGTGATCCTGCCAATGAACTCAATACGGTATGGGATGCCGACAATGCTCTTGGAACAACAACTGATATAAGACTACTTAGTGAGGTTCGTGACAGTGGTGTTCATGGTAATGAGCTTGTCATTCCGCTTGATCAGACTGAATACCATGCAGGAGAAAAAATCGAAGTATCACTCAATGCTGGAACATGTGACGTTATTATCGAGGGTGATCTTTATAACATGTAATGGAGAATATATATGTTTGAGCTTCTAAAAAAGATATTCCAGAAAAAGCACTTTCTGTCAAACGTAAGCGATAGCGATACCGATGTATCAGACAAGACATATCAGGTTGCAACTGACAGGAAATTCCGTATAAAAAGAATCGTTGTTCAGAATTTCGAGGAAATACCTGAACCTGATGTTGAGCTTCCCTCTGGTACTGAATTTCTTTTTCACTTTGACGACAACATAACAGATTCTTCGGACAATGCTCATGCCACAACACAGCTTGTAGCTATGGGGTATGTGCAGGGTGTTTTTGGAAAATCCCGCTACAGTGGAGCATTTAAGCTTGATTCATCCGATACAATCAATCTATCAGGTGATTTCTATATAGGTTTCTGGGGTCACTCGCTTACTCAGAACGGATACCCTGTTCTTATAAAGGGTGCAACAATTGGCGCATCAGACTGGTCGATTCAGATTTCTGGTGGACTTATATTCCATAAAGCCAATGGATCACAGATAATCAAGATCGATTACAGTTCAGGATCGCAAGGTGGTGCGATAGCCACAAGCGACTGGAACCATTTTGCGTTTTCCCGTAGTGGCAACACTTTCTATGGGTTTGTCAATGGTGTCGTAAGAGTATCAGTTAGTGATTCATCAGACCTTTCCGCACAGACAGTAGGTTATGATATTCATGTTTTTGGAAATGCAGCATCATATCTTGGTATTGACAGAAAACTCGATGAACTTATAATGATAAGAGGTTCAGCATATAGAACCACTCATTTCACACCTGAGCGTGCGGCTTTCGGTTCTCAGGGATGGTCAACACCGTATCCAGAATTTCACCTCAATTTCAATGATAATGTCAACGATCAGATGGGAAATTATGCAACTACAGGAACATCAATAAGTTATGACGCAACTGGAAAATTTGGGAAATCAATCTCAGCAGGATATGTTGTTATAAATAATACATCAGCCTTGGAACTTGATAACTTTTCAGGTGAGCTATGGGCTGCGAACATAAACGGGTACGCTGGTGTTCTTATGGGGCGTGGAACAAGCGGCGGTAAAGACTTTGTATTCAGAACCGACGCCAGTAACAACCTGATTTTAGAGGACGCCAATGCCGTTACCCTCACAGCAACAGGAGTAGTAAAAACAGACGCAAATTTTCATCACTATGCTTTCTGCAAATCCGGTAGGGTTTGTGCTCTTTTCGTGGATGGTCTTTTAGTGGCTGAAACACGGGCTTATATGAGCTTTCCATCATCATCAGGGGTTGATATGTCAATCAGAGCGTATAGTGATGGTAGTTCTAATTACGCTGGTGGAGGGGAAATTGACAATGCTGTATTTTTTCTTGATCGCGAGCTTCGCCGAGTAGAATTTAATCCACCGACCACTCCCTATATAGATACCAATGTTGCTGACTCGGTAAAATTTCTTCTTCATTTTGATGACTCGCATACCGATGCACTTGGGAATTATATTACTCAAGACCTTTCAATGAGTTATAGTTCAAGTGGTAAATTCAGTTCGTGCAGAAGCGCAGGAAGAATAAGGGTTTTAAGCTCAAGTGCAATAAATACTGCCAATGAATGGTCGATTAGTTTCTGGGGAAAAGACCTCTATAGCAAGGTATCAGGCAGCACAGCAGCAATATTTTCAAAGGGTAGCTTTTTCATAAACATTGATGACACGTCAACTACAAGACCAGACTGTATCAGTATAAACAAGACAAATGCAAATCACTATGATGTAGTTCCAAATGATTCACTATGGCACCATTATGTGATTCATTTCTGCAACATTACAAACCTTACCACTATTTTCGTGGATGGTGTACTCTTGGCTTCGTCAACAGGAGCCTGTACTTCCGATACCTCAAACGACATTTATCTTTTTGGAACATCGGCAGGGGCAAACATACTGCCGACTGATGCCCTTATTGACGAACTTATTTTTTCACAAGGAAATTTTCAGGGATATTTACCCTCATTTCACGAACCTGTAGAGGACTATGGAGAGGGTGTTGATGTTCCTACAAAAGTTGAATTGAAACTGAGAAAATCAGGTGGCGTGTTTGAAACGCTTAAATCAGTTTCCCTTTCGTCATATGACAAGGTATTATTCACTTCCGAGATACCTGATGCGCAAACCATAGACACAACACAAAGAAATGAACCTTTATCACCTAATGTTGAATTTCATGAAGATGATGAAATAAAAGTAGAAGTTGATGCTGGACAGTGTGATATTGAAATAAATGGTAATCTTTATTACGAATAAATTTTAAGGAGAAAAATCTATGAACATTTTAAAGGCACTGAAAAGTATTCTTTCAAATCTGACTACATACTTTGATACAGCCGTATCAACAGTAGACGGTCGTGTGGCTCTTATCAAGACAAACACCGACAATCTGGACACGGCTCTTTCTACGCTTGACGGCAGACTTGCAAATATCAAGACAAACACCGATAATCTTGATACTTCGCTTTCTACTCTGGACGGTAGACTGGCTTCAATAAAGACCAACTCGGACAACCTTGATGTTGCTCTTTCAACAATTAAAACAGCCATTGATACAATTAACACCAATGTTGCTGCCGTAAAGGGTAAAACCGATGGTATAAACTTCACTGGAAGCGATCTCAATGTTGTTGACAGCGCATCATCATCAGGGGGTGCTACATTTGATCAGCTTTACAATGATCAGTCGGCTACGGTGGCTACAAAGTCATATACAGTACCAGCCAACAAGCAGTTCAAGCTCAATGGCATCATAGTTGATAACTTTGCAAACAGTCCGACAAATATCCAGCTTAAACTCGGTGACGGCACTACGGTCATACTGGTTGACGAGCGTGCGGTTGGTGCAAGAACACAGATAGGCTGGAACGACAAGCTCAGGGATGACAGGGAAAATCAGGCTCAGACAATTCTCACTGGCGCGCTTGCCGATAGTGTTTTCCAAGCTGGTAAAAAGATTCAGGTTGATATTACAGGTGGTGGTACCCAGACAGGTGATATCAGGTTCATGGGCGAGCTTTTTGACGTATAATTTTAACTGAAAGGGTTAACTGATGCCTATTGATTTGAATTTTCTTGTTCACAGGGACAGATTGAGAATTTCAGGGGATACCAAATACGAAACAAACCCCTGCATATTCAAACGTGGAAATGCCCTATGGTGCTTTTTTGTTCGAGCCGACTCGATAAGCTCAAGAGTTGGAAACAATGTAGAAAGTGAACTCTACAGGGTATACTTCACAAAATCATTTGATGATGGAAAAACATGGGATTCCCCAGTGATAATAGGTTCTGCAAGACCTGCCAATCATAACCACCAGATAGTATCGGCTCTTATGGATGGAAACGATATTCTGCGTGTTTATGTATCAACAGGACTTGCAGGAACCGACAGGAAAATCTATCAATATGTTTCTTTAGACCTTGGAGCTTCATGGTCTGATGCTACGGAAGTCACAGGATTTAATAATGTTGAAAAGGCGCATTTTTTCTACAAGTATGGAAAAATTCACTGCGTTTTCGATACAACAGGTACAGGTGAGGTAAAGTACTGCTACTCAACTGATGGCAGTACATTTACCACTCCTGTACAGATAGCAGCAAGTGGTCACTATGCACCAAAGTTTTATCTTCGCTCAAATGGGGAATTGATTGTTGCTACAGCTAAAACAGCAGCAGGTGAAATATGGTTTCACTTATCTAACGATAATGGTGCAACATGGTCGTCAAAAGCCGTTGCAGGTAGCACCGTAGCAAATGAGGAAAATTCCCCCTCAATATGTGAACTTCCAGATTCATCCATCATTATATTCTGGGACTCAAAACAGGGAACCGACTCAAAACAGGTTCGTGCGATAAAATCAACTGATGATGGAGCAAACTGGATTGATGAAAGACCTATTACCGCAGGTGACTATGGTGCTAATGAATGGTGGGATACGGCACCTTCAATCTGTATTGACGCTGATATGGTTCACATGACAATGCAGATGGAACAAAATCTCACTGGTACAGGCTCAGGTAATGGAAACATATGGTACAAGAAATTTACATCAGTTCCTAAAATAGAATCACTTTCAACGGCAGGTGGTTCGGTTGCCGACAATGCCATAAAGAACAATGTCACTGATATTAACTCAAGAATTGGTGATGCCGAATCAATCAAGGGTGTTGATGTTGACGATAGTGCAATTGGAGCCGATAAGGTTCTAAGATACAAAACAGGCAGTGGTAAACTTGAATACGATTCAGTCATAGGTGGCGGAAGTACAATGTGCTGGTTCTTCCCTGTGGATCATGACTCAAACTATGGGGAATACAGGGTACAGTCGATTTCTGGAACAGGCTCGTTCAGGTTCACTTTTTTCATACCGCATTGTCTAAGTGTCATAACACATGTTCATATGATATGTATTGTAACCGCATCAGCAGCACAGGCAGGACGTGATATTGATCTTTATTCAAATTATGGTGCAGATGGTGAACTTTACAACCAGAACACCGAGCAGGATATTACATCAACCTATGACCTTTCAGCATATCCAGAAAAATTTCATGAGTTTGATATTGCTCATGTTTTTTCTTCTATAGCAGCAGGTGACAGATGCGGTATAAGAGTTGACCATAAATCAATAGGTGGATACATCAGATACCTTGGTATAAAAGTGGAGGGAACCATATGATAATCGAAAGAACAAGAGCAAGACATGCACTTGGATATTTTCTTGTTGATAACCCTGCAAGAGTTGACGGGGTTACAGGTGAACAGATCAACCTGGCTAATGAGATAGCAGCAGCACTACCGGCTAAAAAATTCATTCTCAGATGCAATGGCGATTCTCTGAAAGTTGTCACTGAAACACAGTGGAACGCATCTGAAATTGGCATACTTGACAGTGTAATTACTGCTCATGTAAACAATACTTAATGGGGGTTATGACATGATGGATAAAACAATGCTACAGATTCTTATTGAAAGATATTCACTTGCAAAAGTTATTCCCTATCAGGTTCTATGGAACCTTGTAATAAGGGAATCAAACGGTGAACCTCTGGCGGAGGGTGATGGTGGTAACTCAATAGGACTCATGCAGATTTCAAAGCCTACTGCAACCGATATGGGCGTCAATGACTATGCACAACTCTATGATCCTGAATACAACATTAAAATAGGTACTGATTACCTTCTCTGGATTAAAAACTATCTCTCACCTTATCTGAATGGAATGGATGATATGAACATGTGGAAGTGTATTACAACCTCATACAATGGGGGGCCTTCATACATGAAAAAAGCACTTTCCAGACTTGCAGCAAAGGGAAATCCCCTGACATATGATAATGCTATAGCTGAAATGCAACTTCCTGACTTTGGAAGATCGCCATATATAAACCTTGTTACCGCATATTCACAAGCGGTTGTCCCATCATTAGCCGTTGCACAAAGCTATATAAATCAGCCATCTGATGTTGGACACATGACATACAATGACGATGGTATGTACGATGAGGAATTTTTTACATTTGACTCGGATGTTGATGGAGATGATCTTGACCTTGATGACCTTGGAGAAGAAGGAAAAATATCAAAAGCAACAATGTTTTCCATCGGTGGTCTTTTTCTGCTTCTTACACTTGGTTATACCTTTTTTAGAGAGGGTTAGATAATGGATGAACTATACGAAGAAGTACTTTCCGATCCTGCGCTGATTGATGATTTTTCAATCGAAGAACTTATGGAGCCTTTCGCAGTAACAAAAGAAGAATACACACTCAACAAGAATATCTTTCTTGCACTGGGTGGTGTTGCAACTTTGGGACTCGTAGGTTACTATCTTCTTAAAGGAAGGGCTATTGTTCTATGAATGAAAGAGAATTTTTTGAATCAATCGGGGAAGATGCGCTAAAATACTACCATATAGCTGCACTAATGAACTATCCTGAAAATTATCAGTTTTCATATGAGCAGCTACTTGATTATGTCAAATCCGTTTCTCCTGACTTTCTTTATTTCTTCGGCAAAACCATTGACGCCGTTACACTTTCACCTGCCGAACTCAAATCTATTAATGAATACATGGTCGAAAAAACCCAAGGCAAGGTTCCTGCCAAGTCAATCGCTTTTCAATCATTCTTTGATGCTGTAAACGATGAGCTTCAAAGTGTGGATCATATAATGTGGCTCGCTACAAAAGACGTAGTGGGAGAGGTTTCAAGTGGCGTTAAAAAAGCATTTAAACTCGCACCAGCACTTTTGATACTTGTAGGACTTGCCGTCCTTTACAAAAAACTCTAGGAGGAAATAAATGGAAAATCTTAACTGGCAGGAAATTCTTGACGCTCTTTCAAAAATTCCGGTAATTGGTGAATACATTGCGCCGATAATTGTTTCACTCGGCTTTCTGGTTCTTATAGTTACTGGTATTGACATTTCAGTTTCAGTATGGAGAAAGAAAGAAAGTAAACTACTTGGTAAAATGAAAGCGGTTCCCTTTCTAGGCTCCCTTGTCAAACTGCTCATGGGAATGAGTCTGACAAGAATCGAGCAGGAAAACTCAGTCGATAAAAAAGTCGAAAAAATCATGGGTGAATAAATGAAACACTTTACCGCACTTGTAAAATGGTTGGTTGTTTTCTGCATTTCAGTTTCTTTTTCAATGGCTCTGAAAGGTTGCAAGGCTCCATCATATATATCCTCACTGGATGCACACTACCATGCAGTGCCGATAAAATGCGGTGAAGTCGAAACAGTAGGACTCTCTTACTGCCTTGAGCCTACTGTAACTATCTATTCCCCTGATACGGATGCAGTTTTAAGTATTCCTGATAGCGATCCTTTATACTTCTCTGGTCATTTCCTTGAAATAGATGCCCCCCAAAATCAAGACGGCGTACTGGTCTTTGGTGTAAAGGGTCGCTCAGGAAGCTATACAGGCGTCCTGAACAGTTTCTATGGAAATCTTGAGTATTCCATATCAACAGTGCAGAAAACCCCCTGTGAGGGAGATTTCAAAGGCGGTGGTGCCTGTCAGGTTACAAAAGGAACTCCCCTGACTTTTACGTTCTCCGAACCTGTACGAGTCAAATCAGCGTCATGTAATCTCGATGCCACTGGCGAATCAATGATTGTTGTACATAAATCAGAAAGGCTCTACTGCCCTATTGTAATGCTTGGGGCAGAATCAGATAAATGGGCGGTACACTACGTTTCATATTACAAAACCGACTATGTACCGCCCAAAGGGAAAATAAAATCAGGAAAACTATGCAATAGCCTTGGCTCATCAAAAATATATATATACTCTGGTGATACACTTACAGGAACCATTGAAGATGATGAATGTAAATCATTTAATGGGACTCACTACTACATAGTCGATGAAAAAAATGGTCGTCTGGAAAGGGCTGAGCTATGAATACCGATATTCAAGCACTTCTTGATATAGCTAAAAAAGACACCGTTGGACTCATTCTGGCAATTGTCGCTCTTGTGCTTTTTACAGTAGTGATTATCGTCAAACATGTCACTAGGAAAAAAGAAAACGAAAACGAAAAGCTAAACCAGATTATCGGAGATGAAACAAACGAAGCCAATACCGAAATCAAGGAAGCCATAAAGGAGATGCAGAAAAATGAAATCTGATAATGATATTTTTGAAGCATACCAGAATGAAATGAACAAAAAAGTCAATTCACTTCCGAATTGTGGGACAAAGACAAATCCAGAAAGCACTGAGAAGGGGTTAATTGTAGATGTAACAGAACTTCGTGTCATATACAAGATTTCCTCCATGTATCATGCAATAGGTTTCTCACTCGAAGGTAGATGCCTTAAAAAAGAAATTACCGATATAAGGGATAAATGCTTCATCGCACTTAAAGACCTCGTTATGCAAAAAGGAATATCTGACAATATTTCTCTGGAACTTGGACTCTCCGAAATGTCAGCACTTTACTACATTATTGAGGACTACCAAAGGGATGAAAAAGCAATTTCCAAAGTCCTTAAAAGTACAAAAGAAGAACTAAACAAGATTTTCTGAAAATGGTATAATATGAGTATGAATACAGGTGAAAAAATAAAAGGTATCAAGCTCTCGGATAAATACTCATTCTGGGTAATCCTTATAGCTATAGGCTTTAACTATGGTTCGCTTTATACCAAGGTTTCAGCACTTGAAAAAAATATGGATACTCTCAGGGTGCGTGTCGAAAATAAATGCAACCTCCCATCAAACAAGGATAATTTTTATGCAGATAGAACCGATGACAAATTTCTGGCGTGTCGAAATAAGAAAAAGTAAGGACTTCAATCCTGATTCTTTCGTCACAATAAATGCAGGTGGAAAACTCCCAAAAGGTATGCGCTCAATGTATAACCCAGTTCTAATTATATTCGGTAAGCTGAAAAATGATGCGAGTGGTACGCTCAAAAAACAATCTTACATGTTCCCTTTTGATAGATTTCCCAAAGAAAAAGACGTTTCCAGATGGCTCAGAAAACAAAGAATCGAACTTACAAATCCCTCAGATTGGGATAATCTCAAATCTGCTCATGCTCCAAAGAAAATAGGTGACTCTTATATCGTTGATAAAAACTCGGAAGGAATCGAGCAGCCAGTACTCGAAGGTTATTCTGTCCTTGCAAATCCAAGAGGACTTTCAGCCGATAGCTTCATCAAGGAAGCCAAAAAATACTACTTCGCAGGTGAAGAAAATTCATTCACCGACAAACTCAAGGCTTATGAAAATTTTCTCATGGCTTATGCCCTTGTCGAAGTAGCTGCTTCAATGAAATTTGCTGGTTATGGACAGACAAAGGAATCAATCAAAAAAGGTGAACGAATAGAGAAAACCGACAAGGATAACCCGAAAAACTACATCAAAAGAATTGATACCGCAGCAACAAGACTTCGTGACGTGATTGGTATGAAACTCATGCAGCTTAAATCACAGCTTCTCTCCGAAGCAAGAGGGGCACAGGGAAAAGAAGATATTCAGAAAAAAATAGCTTCAATTGAAAAATCAATCTATTCAAAAGAAATTGGACAGTATTCACTTTTCTAACAGGAGGAAATAATGATACTTCAAAAGAAATCAAAAACAGGACTCGGTGCACTTGACATAGGTGGCTTTTTTGAATCCCTCGTAGGGGAAGGTGTCAGTACCATTGGTGAAGCAATTGGAATCGAACCACCTGCACCAGTGCCTACAGCTACAATGCCCTCAACTACAGTCGTATCTCCCACCGTCACAGTGGCAGAAAGCTCTCTTTCAAGGTTCTTTACTCAATATAAGACACCAATTGTTATTGGTGGCTCAATCATAGGCGTGGGTAGCGCACTTTTAATAGTTCGCTCGCTGCTGAAAAGAAAAAGGAGCTAAATCATGATTATGCAGGTTCAAGAAGGTATGGGTGCCCTGACTCTTGAAACACTTCTTTCCGACCTCGGTGATGCTGCCAAATCACAGGTTGTTACCTCCGTTCTCGGCTCCGAATCCGTGCAGCAGGAAATAGCTCAGGCAGGTGAAAAAGCAGCCGTTACCTCAGCAGGGGAATCATTTTTTGAATTTTGGCAGAAAAACAAGAAAATCATAACAATAGTCGGTGTAAGTATACCTGTACTTCTCGGCTTCATGGTTTTCATGGGAATACGAAAGTAGGAAAACACTATGGACGAAGATACCCTTTTTGGTACGTATGACCTTTCAGTGCCAATACAAGAACCTTGGTTTGAATCAGACCAGTGGAAAGACATGCAGTATGCCGTCATAGATGATACCCAGACGCAAGGACTACCTGATACCATGATAGGGGTTGAGCCGACCGTTCGTGTTCTGGAATCAAATGAATACCCTCAACCACCACAGAATATCTATGACGAAAACGCTACTGTCACTGATGTTGCTGCCGATGCGCTCGAAATAGCTCTTATAGGATATCCCATGCGTGATGATGAAAACCTACCTGCTGAAACTGATCTGGTTGCTCCTGATGAAATGCCAGTTGACAGCGATCCTATTTCATTTCAGACAGTCCAGACTGCCGATGAAACTATTCCCTCAGAACATGCAACAGTAATTAATGATGTGGAATCGCTTACATCAAACACTCTCAAGTCAAATCTTTTCAAGTCAAAGCTTACACTCCCACTGCTCATATTCGGTGGATACCTTTTACTTAGAAAGTGAGAAATTAATGATACTATCTGATCACCTGCAAAATATCGGACTCGGTGCATATCCTGATCCTGACTCTCTCGGCATACCTGTAGATGAGTCCTTCTATCCAATTATTCCGGATGAATCAAACATCGAACCATCACCAAAGGGTAGCTACTACATGGATGATAAAAACAGAAGGGTATGGGTTTTCAATGCTCGCTCACAAGCGTCAGGTGCGTATAAATCAGCATCAGGTGGTATTTATGGCGGTGAATCATATCTCCCAAAAACTCATGGCTCCCTTTTGCTACCTGGGGGCTACTCAGTAGCACATGGTAATAACAAAATGGTGCTAGGCGGTGACTCTCCACAGGTTCCACCAATATCTGGACGTATGGGACTTTTTGAAGTCGGTATCAAAATAGTAAAGTGGCAGCCTAATATCCCTCAAGGTATGGTGCTGCTCACTACTTGCAGAAGGGAATCGGGCGTTGCTCCCTTCGTTTCTCCCACCGATGTTAGATTTCGTGTAGTATTATCAGACCAGCGTGCGATCTTGTTTCAAAAAGTTATCGGTGTGGAAGGTAAGGAAAAAGTACTCGCAGAAGCTAAAACAAAAAACTACTTTTTCAAACAGGGTGATAAATTCAAACTCTCCCTCGGCTGGAATCCACTTAAAATTTTCGTCAACTCTCAACTCATTGCTCGTGATGAAACTGAATCACTCGCTCCTGCTACTTTCTATACCGAAGGTGGTAAACAGGCTTTTGTCTTTACAGGCTCAGGCGTGCATCAGGTTGCTATATCTGATGCTCGTGTTTTTGAAGAATATACATTCCCCACTGAATACGTTTCATTCGAGGATGTAATTGCAGCATATCTCGCAGCACAAGGTGAAAATCTGGGTTTCTGGGATCACTTGAAAAAATATGCCATACCTATGGCTGGACTCATCGGTGGTGCACTCACTGGTGGTACTCTTGGCATTGCTATGGTATCAGGCGGTGCTCTCTCATCCCTCCAGCCTGTGCAGGATCAGGCAAATAAAATACTAGGTTCTTCATCTGATGCAGTATCAAAAATACCTAATGCTGATAAACTCGGAATCTCTGAACTCTCCGAGGAACTCAACACTGAAATTCAATCAACCATTCAGGAAGTACGCTCCACAGGTGCCGACCTTGTTAATGTTGAAAAGTACTACCCGAAACATCCAAAAGTAAAATCAGTAAATAACGTCCAAGACCTTGAAATTCTCCCAGATGAGCAGCATTATGTTGATGAAAACGGTATACTCCAAAAAGGAAAAGATCCCCGATTGGAAGGTAAAACTCTCCTGACAAAGAAAAATGCCTTTATTTCACTTGGAATTATTCTAGGGAGCTATTTTCTGGTTAAACGTAAATAGATTATTTCTTTAAAAATCTGCTGAAAATTCCGCCTAGCAGACTATTAGGCGATAACTCAACTGTTTCACCTATTTTTATTCCATCAAGATATGAAAATCCCTGAGAAGGAATCAATAATGTCAAACTTCCATCTCGTTTCTTTTTTATCGTTACCTTGAAATCCTTTGCTTTCTTTACTTCAATGTTCATTTATCTGCTCCCTTTTTTGCTTCCTTTGCCTTTCTAAACTTTTCCATGTCCTTTGCTGTAAATTTCCTAACCATTACTTTAGGCTTTCTTGGAACATATACCATCAGATTTACCACATACCTGTGATTACGATGTTCATCCCGCTTTTGTCCATCCTCGTAAAGCTCACCACCGTTGAAACCTACAAATGATATCCAAGTGCGCTTGACACCAAGGCATAGCAGCAAAATTCCGTATAAGCCATAAGGAATTGCTTTGATTTTTGATTTTAAAGGAACCTTTGAAACGTGGGGGTTTTTGTTTTCCATATAACAATTTTACAGAAAATCACTCCGCATTGTCAACCTTGATTTTATAGGATATCGAAAATGCCACCACTCTGAGCTTTTCGTAAATTTCTTCACCCTCTCCTACTGCCAATATATCAGGCTGCCTTTCAGGACTCCGGAGGAATTTCACCATTACTACATATATATCAGGATAATTGGGATCAACCTTCCTGTTATAGTATACATTTACCTTTTCCCCCAAAAGTGCATTTACAAGACCACAAATTTGTGCGATTTTTTGCTCCATGACTACCATTATACCAAATAAAAAGCCCTCTGCCATTAAAAACAGAGAGCTTTCCTAGCAAGGATCGGCTGTAACCGGATTAAATTGTAACTATATTATCTCCTAAGATCGCAAAAAAGACAATAAAAAACCCTCGGCATCTGATAGATTACCGAGGGAAAAGGGAGAGAACTAGTTTAGGATTAGCTCATCTACCTTTATATTACCAAATTATGTCAAATTTGTAAAGCAATAGAGCAATTACACCAGCAGTAACTATTACTTCCCATACTATATCTTTCATACCTCCCCCGTATCCAGTACCTTGTGAAATTTCTTTATGGCGTCTTTCATGTCATTGCCTAATTCTACCGTAGCCCCATAAACATATGAAAAATATTTGTAATAATCCCTTCCCTGCAATTTAAGATCATAAAGTCCATCAACCGAGTCCTGCATATGTTCAATATTTTCTTTTGATCTTTGCAGCACAATTCTCAAATTCGCTTTTATTAGCTTGATATTTTCCTGCTTTTCAATGTTATTTGTCATTTTTTCCCCTTTCTTTCTGGAAATTAATCAACATTTTCTGAGCTGATTTTTCGATGTTTTCGTTTTTTGTCCATTTTTTCGCCCTGGCTATTTTTTCCACCGTTTCAACCGCATACGGATGACCAGAAAAAAGTAGGAAAAAATAACCCTTGACAATAAGACCAATATCATTTTTGCCTATTGGGATATCAACATGGAATTGTGCTTTTCCTCGATGAAATAAAACATATTTCTTCCCTGTTTTATCTGTCACCTCAAACGACATTGGATAAAAAACCGATGTTTTCGGCTTTTGGGGATCATAATATGTGTTTTTTGCGCGGATCATTATTTAACCTCCTGTTCCTCATTGTAAAACTTATCCTGCTTTTTGTAGTATGTTCCTAGCTTTACAGTTTTACCGCCGTTACTGCCTGATGTAACCCATATTTCGCACATATCACTATCACCTATATGTGCCATGTGACAACTAACTCCAAAATCCCAACCATTCACGGATGCCCTGCATCCGCTTTCCTTTGTCCCTAATTGCGTCACTTGCTTTTTTCCCCTGCCTTGTGCAGTTGCATAAAAATGTGCCATAAATAACCCCTTTCTTTCTGCTGTATATGATCATCAGTACGGGCTTTAACAGCATTTTACCCGTATATCCCCTATTAATAGGGGATTTCACAAAACTAAATTGCGTCTAGGAAACTAGGCGCATCATCAAAATTGAGGAAATAATCAAATTGACTGTAAATATCATCAATATCTATGCCCGTTTGATTAGATAAATCTATTATGTCGATGGAATGATCCCAATATTGACGAAAAGCAGAAATTATTTCTGCCTTATCTCGCATTGGTGGATAAAAATTGGCTAAATGCTCGTAAAGTCTTAACTCTCTTGTCATTAATTCCTTAGTCATTGTCCTTTTCCTCCATTCCTACGTATGTGTATGTTAATACTTTTTGCCCTGTATGCGGATTTATGATTATAAAGCCATTACCAGTAAATTTTATCTCGTTTCTTTTTGGATAACATAAAAAGGATATACTCCCTTTATCGGTGCGAAAACCAATTTTTACAGTGTCCTTGTAAACTAGTGGACGGATGCCTAACTCATGCGTACTGTCTAGGCTATCTTGCCTGTGATAGATTGTTTTAAAATATGTGCCTATCGGTATACGCTTTATATCTGCTATGGTTTTAAAAATCATTTTTTCCTCCTTGGCTCAATTGTTTTAGGGAGGGATCTCATAATAATACCTGCTGTTTTGATTGTATGGGTTTGTCTTTGAACTCGTGCCGGTATTTTGTGCCGTCCTTATCTTCCCATTCAAAGTATAATTCCCCTGTATTCTTGCAAAATTCTGCAATATCCTTAAATTCTATCGGAATATCGCGCTTTTGCATTTGCAGTTTTGGTTTTGTTGTTTTTTTCCCTTTTTTCATTGGTTAACCTCCTGAAATACCGCTATAGATACCACTATACAGGGTAACTATAGCTATCATTACTGTCTTTTAGATTGAAAAATAGCTTTTTTTGTCTTGACATAAACTTTTTATGTATAGTTTTAAGTGCTATTTTTTAATCTCCCCTATATTCCTATATATCACAGCATACAGCATATCAATTGTCAATACTTTTATTTTTGGATCAATACAACAATCTGCAACCTTAAATGTTTTACAAGTACCGTGTGTGTGT
>Ga0180433_10002721_pt1 | contig 26842 bp, 23 predicted proteins | sample SS_ome_8_FD_132980 | JGI IMG/M metagenome (GOLD analysis project Ga0180433, IMG submission 132980) | Hypersaline lake sediment archaeal communities from the Salton Sea, California, USA - SS_1_D_1 metaG | ecosystem: Environmental > Aquatic > Non-marine Saline and Alkaline > Hypersaline >... | reverse complement strand
TCTCGCGAGAGCTTCTCGAGTTCCTCGTCAGCAACGAGGCCGCCGTTACGGTCGGCAGCTTCTTTGGTGCCGTTGAGGGCGACGAGCAGTTCGACGCGGTGCATACGACCGTTGTAGGCCGACGCCTTGATGACGCCGCGGCCTTTGCTCTGGTCCTTGTTGTCGTGGTCGCGGTACCAGCGAGCGTACTTCTGGAACGTCGGATGGTACTCTTGGCAGACGGATTCACGAAAGCCGTCGCCGTTGCGGTTGGGACCATAGTACTCAGTGGAGCCCATGGCGATCAAATGCACCGGGACTTCACCCGGACCGAGTCGCATGCTGGCCACCTTGTCGATGAACTGCACCGAGGCCCGCTTGATGAAGTTGTGCAGGTCGGTGCCTTTCAGCCCGTTCCGTGCCATCTTCACCATCTGGGCTACAGGCTCGTGATATTCCTGTGATCCCGGCGTGATGATCTTTGTGAGTGCCATGGGTTCCTCTTATTGAGTGTCTGGCTTTTCCTTGAGCATTTCCGCAAAGTAGTCCAACCATCCAGAGAGTGGGTTACGCTCCATCGGAGCGTTGGGATCCGGCTCTGTCGACGTTGCGCCTGCGACAGCGTCTCGCTTCTGGCTCAGCGTATCCGTTTGATCGCGAAGGCCATGGATCTGCTTGTTGAGGTCGCCGACCATGTCTTTCATGCTGTTGGTCGGTTCGTTGCCAGCGCTACGCATCACCGCATCTCCGATCTCCGGAGAGAGGAAGCCTAGAAGGCTGGCAAGACCCTTTGCAGTACCGGCTACCCGTCTTCCGGCTTGCGTACGTCGCCCTTCTGTTTTTGCTCTACCGGGCAGCCACGCGGTGGGACCATCCTTCGCGCCCTGCCACTTGAGCCCTTGCTTCTTTGGTGCCAGTGTTCGTGCCTTTTCGGCGTCAGCCTTAGCTTGCGAAGCCGCACCATGACGCGTTTGTGCATCGGACAGCTTTTTCTGTGCAGCAGTGATGCGGTCCTGAGCCTTTGCAAGCTGCTCTGGCGTCGGTTGATAATCGCCAAGTTGTTGTTGATTCTGGGCTATACGATTCGCCATATCGAGCAACAGTTGTCGCTTTTTCACAGCGGCGGTGTGTGCAGCCATACGCTTATTCACCAGCTTCTCTGCCTTCGCCGCCTCGACCATGATTGGCTTGTGCAGCTGATCGAGCACGGCGTTGTACGCGTTCTCATTGACGCCGTACTTATTGGCGATACGCGTCAGCTCCTTACGCTCTTTGCCCGCCGACCAATTTGACTTAGGCCGCTTTGCTGTCGTGAGATTTCTGCCAAACCAGGTACGGCCTGTGTCCTTCAACACCTTTCGGCGTTGTGCGTCATCGGGTATCGCGTCCCGGATGTTACCAACCAGCGCCTTCAGGTTCGGCTCTTGTGCCTTCACCTCAGCACTCACACCGCGGCTCGGATACTCGCGTTGCGTGAACGGATCACGTTTTCCGCCCAACGCTGGCGGCAACTTTTGGACCACGGCCTTGTCGAGTGCGAATGGCATCGCACCTAGTGTAAGACGTTGTGCCCAGTCGCCCTTATCCGACCACGTGCCTTCCCTGGCTTTGTCATGGACAATTTGAGCTGCGCCCTGCACCGCAGAGATTGGCCCACCAGTGAGCTGGTCGTTGAAGGTCGGCACACCAGTGGTCTGTCGTGGTGCTCCGCCTGGAGCCGTAGACTTTCCTGGAACCGGATCTGTCGGATTCGTACTCTTATCCGTCAACGCTTGCGACTTTGTCTCGGCGACCGCCAGCTCGTCTTGCTTCTTGGAAAGATCGTCTTCAACGTCCTCGATTGCGTCGTTGATGCTCATGCGTCGTGCGATACTGGCAGCACCGCCGAGCCCGCCGCCGATGAGGGCGCCGGTCAGGCCGCGACCGAGGAGGTTACGCTGTCGCCGTGGCTGGAGCAGGTTGGAGCCCACACCGAGCGTACCACCGCCGACGGCACCGGCACCGATGAGGAAAAGCTCCGGATGCTCGTTGTAGAGTTGCTGCAGCTGCGCCGGTACGCCCTGTGCCCAATCACGGGCACCACCGGCTGCCTGCTGGATGTTGGACCAAGCACGATGGCCCAGATCCTGCGCACCAGTACCGATGTTTTTCAGCCATTCAGGCACAGCTTCCTTTTCGAAGTTGGCCTGCTTAACAAGAGCACGACCCTCTTCGTAGGAAATCACGTTGAAGTCTACGTCAGGTAGCATAGCCTTAATCCTTATTCCGGAAATGCTGAGTCGATCGGGTTAGGCGGCTTCGGCGGAGCGTTGACCTTGAGGTCCGGCTTCGGAACCGGCGGCCCAAGCTCTCGCATCCCGCCCGGCGAGAAATGACCTGTCATCGAATCTGGCATGTCTCGCCGGATCATCTTGCTCTCGATGTCGAGCATCTGGTCCGAATCAAACGGATCAAGTGCTGTCGCCTGTTCGAGATACTTGCGGATCAGCGATTGTGCCATGATGCGGTGCTGCATGGCTCGCGGTGCCACTTCACTGAGGTGGTTGAACGCGTCGAACACGTCGGCCTGCGGATAGCCGCTGATGATCGGATCAGCTGCCATCATCTCGTGGATCATAGTCTGCGCCCGGATGGCTCGCAGCTTGTCCTCGTGCTTCGGCGACGACAACTCTTGCAAGCGATCTTGCACGAGCTGCTCTTTGTTCTTCGGTGCCAGCTTCTCGGCCATTCCCCGCGCCGCTCCACCAACACCACCAGCAATACCCAGTCCGAGCATACCGACCGCTTCCTTATTCAGCGATCGATTGTCCCATACTGAGCCGGTGATCACGGGAGTGCCGCGGGTTTCTGCAAAAGGGCGCATCGTCTCCTGATGCCGCGTCAGTGCTTCCTTCTCGAAGTCGATCAGGGCTGACTTGGCATTCTGGAACTCCTTCATGCTGTCCAGGGCGTCCTTGATCAGCGAGTACGGTGCTTCCCGCCAATTGAGCGGATGCGTGGCCTCGCCGGTTCGCTTCAGGACGATCTTGTGGTCTGCAGCAACCTTGTCCATGAACCGTTCGCCGACCGGACCGCGGGCAGCAACGATGTTGGTGCGTACCGACTTCCAAGGCAAGGCGTCGGGTTGGCGGAAGTACGACGCGACCTTCTCGATGTTTCGCACAACATCGTAGCCGGCCTTGGTGAAGCGTGTACGAGCTGCTTCCGCATCCCTACGCATACGTTGCATCTCGGCAACGGCCTTCTTCTCTGCACGGTGCTCATACTGGTCATATGCGCACTTGTCGCAGGAGCAGCAACCGGTTCGGTCTTGCTGGTCCTCTTTGGCGATGTGCTTGCCGCATACGTCGCAGACACCGTCGGCGGCGACCTTGCTCATGGCGGGAACGCTTGCCTGGGCTCGGCGTTTCAGCCAGCCGGAGGGTGCCATGTTGTAGTCGCCGGAGATCTCCGAGCTGTGTTGCTTCGCCGACGCTGTCTTGACGTCGGACGGGAACATCCGCTCGAGGATGTTGGATGCACTTGCGAGCTCAAACGAGGCTGCCTTTTCCGAGAGGCTCTCGTTGTTGCGGATATGACCCAAGCTGCGGCCGTTGTTGAAGGCACTGACCATAAGGCGTACCTGTCCGGCTGGCAACTTGGCCTCCGTCGCAACCTTCACGATCGCGTCGTCGGGCGACATGCCGTCATTCGTCAGAGCAGCCGCCTTTGAAAGCGTGTCGCTAATTTGCTTCTCGCTTTTCTCAGTCAGTCTGGGCATTTTGCTCATTGGCTTCTCCCTTCTCGGGAAATTTCAGTCCAGTTACGAGGTGTTCCAAGCCTTTCGGCTCCTTACCCATTCCAATCATAGCAAGCTCGTCGGAACGGAGACGCATGCCTCCCTCTTCGAGCACGGCTGCTCGGTTGGTCGGTGCTGCGTCGACACCGGGCCGATACTTCAGGAATTGGAAGCAGCCAATCATCGCATCGATGTTCTGGTAGTACGCGTCGCTGCCGCCGCCGGTTTGCCCAGCCTGGAGCTCGAGCATCTGCATCTCCTTCCAGAGCTGCAGGATCTCCATCTGGGTGTTCCAGTTTACCGGCATCGTCATGGCCGACACAGTGGCTTTGGTGCCGATGGTGTGTCGCACATGGTCATTATGGAACGCACTCACGCCATCCACGGTGTCCGGCCGCTGTGGTCGGTTGAACTTGTGGATGTAAGCGTCCAGGACGAGCGGGCCGCCCCAATATCCGAAGAGCTTCCAGAGACAGTCATGCTGCCGCTCCGCAAGGCCGGTCTGCACAGCTCTACCGATCACCGCATGTAGGATCAGGCTCTGATATGGGAGACGACTAGTCACGTCGTAGAAGCACTTCTCGTAGGCGGTAACCACAGCCTCGTCGATACCCAGGTGCTTGGCGATATCCTGCGGTGTCCACTCATGGCACAGCAGAAACGCCTCCAGCTCCCATTTGGCCTCGACAGGTGTGTCTTCACCGACGTAGAGGGTGTGTGCTTCCCACAGGGCGGGATTCTCGTCAAGCAACGCGAGCTGTTCGTCGTCCGTGGTCGCTCTGTCGAGCTTCCGGCGGAAGTTGCACAACCCGCGCACGATCTGATCATCCCTTCCGGCGACTAGGCGGTTGCCTTCTAGCACGATTTCAGTGGCACGCTGCCACCGCCAGTCCGGAGGACGCCGTTTATTGTCTGGTCTGTTTACCAGAATACTCATTGAATTTTGTTCCTGAGAACTAATTTAGCTCGTTGCCGACCTCACATTCGACGGCCACTTCCCAGTTGCTCTCCTGGCCGGCATCCGCCACTGTGAGGTACAAGTAGATCTTCCGTACCGGGACGGTGAAGCTGCCTTCGCGGTTCCGATAGGAATATCCCTTCTCGTTCTCCAGCAGTTTTGTGAAGGCTCCAGCCGACCCAGCCTGCTCCGGGATGATGCACGCCAGCTCGAAGGTCATCGGATCGATGTCCTCGGAGCAGGATGCCTCCGGGCAGAGCTCACAGACCTGCTTGTCGAGCAGGACCGCCGTGAAGTCGGTCTGAACGCTGTCGAGCGGAGACTGTCCGATGATGAACCGCGTGATCCGTCCCTCAGGCGGGAAGCCGATCTCGAAGCACATCGCACTCTGGCCCGCTGGCATCACGAACTGTGTGCCTTCGGCGCCGCTGAACTCACGTTTGTAAATGTGCATGTTGGCCTACCTTAGATTTCGCCTTCGCCGAAGTTCACGTCCACAGCCTCGTCTGGGTACGGCTCGACGGTTTTCTGCTTGAGTTCCAGAGTCACGTCACCCATCGACTCGAAGGAGTTACGCATGGCGTCTTCGAGTTCGGGCAGGTTGTTGCTACCGTAGCGATCTTCGAACTTGTCGTGGTGCCAGTACAGATTGAACAACAGACGCCCGAGGCTGTCCAGCCCCTTCATGAGGTCTGGAAGGTGTCGGTCGATCAACGTGTCGTTCTGCGTGCCCTTCAAGAGGTTCGACAGGAGCGACGTGTCCAGCACTTCCTTCTGCCCGGTGCTGGCCGCTTGCATCACCTGTTGGGCGAGCATCGGCTCGGGCGGCTCGTTCATGAGCGGTCGCTGGTTCATCGGCATGCCTTCGAGCCCTGGGACCGGGAACTCTTCTTCCTGGCCGTAGGTCGCAGGCAGATCGCTGCCGAAGAAGAAGTCCGAGCTGATCTCCTGCTCTGGGAAGGACGGTGCGGACGGTGCCGAAGCGATCAGATCGTATGGGGCTGCCAGTTTGATCCGACACTTCACGCCTCGCTTCACCTGTGCTTCCTTCAAGAGATCGCGGGCTGCCTTCTCGCGGAGACCGTATTGGCGAACGAGCGAAAGCAGGGCGCCCTTCGGTGTACTGCGACTGCCGTTGACGACAGCTTCAGTGCCGTTGTTCATCACGACGAGCTCAGCACTGGTCTTGTACAGACCGAGCTGCAGGTCGACATGATTGCCCGGGCGCAGGGCGGGAGGATCCGAGCTGTCAGACTCACCGCAGCAGCCCACGGAGGGATTGCAGCAGCCGTCTTCCGACTTCGGAGGATCCTTGATCTTCAGGGCCTTCGCGCCCGGAGGCACGTACAGGCTGTTCAACCGTGCTACGAACTTCTTGCCCTTGTAGCGGTTGATGACGATGTGGTCTGCCCCCTCACAATCATTGTCGTATTCGTAGCAGCGTTCGGCGACTGGGGGCAGATGATCGGGTCGGCGAGCACCGTAGTGGTTGCGCCACCAGACCGCGTAACATTTTTCGTCCCCTTCGGCTGGCTCCGAACTTTCGACCTCGAATACAGTAGTGCCCGCACCTGTCGGAGTGAGCAACACGTAGGTTGCTCCGACGGTCAGACCGCTATCAGCATTCGGCAGGTCGTTAAACCAGTCGTTGTACTCGCGACCGGCATACTTCTCGATGGCAAAGATTGCTCCAGGGTGAGTTTCGGTCCAAGCCTTGTCTCCGTCGCCGATACGGACGAGCACGCCGTTCGGCTTTCGACCACGCTTGCCGTGCGGCGCGTGGATGTAGAGGCACTTCTCAAAGGAGTCAGGCTTGCAGAGGATGTCGTAGTGACCAGTCTCGTCCGGGTTTTGCAGAGCCATCGGCTCTTGCACCTTGTAGGCCTTCGAGGTGTCGTAGCGGTCGTCCTTGATGTAGACGCCGTCACGCTCGAGTTGCTCGGCCTGCTTCTCGCTGAGACCGCGACGGCAGCCGGACGTACCGTCGTACACCCAGATCTTGAGCGAGCCGGTCTTGATCGGATCGGCTTCGCGTGCCTTGTCGAGTTCGGTCTTCGTTTCCCAGATGCTGCCAGTCTTGACAGTCCGCTTCTTCTGAGCTGGTTCGATCGGTACTGCGGTGAGTACGGTGCCGGCGGTCTTGATCGCCTGCTTGACGATGTCCTTGCCGTAGTGCTGCACGATCGGCTTTGCGAGTGTTGGGTAGCCGTCAAGCAAGTTCAGGAACGCCATCGAGGCGAACGCACTTGTCTTGAGCAGCTCTGGCACCTTCGGCTCGGGTCGTGTCGCACTGCCGAGGCTGGCCATCAGCCCGGGCATACCTTGGCCGAGCCAGTTATCGGAGGCGTACTTGCCCGGCGATTCGCGGAACTGGTTGAGGCTGGGACGCGAGATACCAAGCTGGCCGAGGCCTTGTCCGACCTCTTCGCCGATGACGTTCGGCTTGCGGTTCAGAATGTAGTTGACCCAGTTCTCCTTCATCGGCACGAACGTGTCCGACTCCTTGAGATACATGAGTTCATGGCCGCGGAGTTCGCCGTTCAAGAAGAACACCGGCGCGTAGATGAGCTGAGGTCCGACCTTGAAGCCAAAAACTCCGACCGCTCGATCGTTGTCCTCGTTCTTTTCGAGGAGCTGGAAGCCCAGCATGTGGTCGATGAGCTGCGGAGCCTTGTCTTTGAGATAGGCGTTGGCGAGATTGCTGAACGCCGCCTCGAAGCTCTGAGAGTCGCCGGACGCGCCGCCGAGATCCGCCCGTTTGATGTGGCCGGAGCGAGCCTTCGATCGACATACGTCACGCCAGTGACTAACACTCGCCTGTCGAGGAGTATGCTGATTCATGTTCAGACGTCCTTGTCATGTGCAATAAGCCGCCAGATTCCGTGATGAACCTATCTTACAGGATCTGCTGGCATTACTGCAACGTCTAGCTATTTAGGAGGACGCAGTACAGTCTGCGGCCATGTCTTCCCAAAGTCTTCTCCTTGAGCCAACGCAGGCACGAAGCTCGTGCTTTCGGTCTCCGATACAGCACCTCGGTGTGTGGCGCTGAGCAGGCTCTTCTTCTGATTCGATCCCAGAAACCGGACAAGCGGGTCCGGATCGTGGCCGATCGACGCCATTGCCCGGACCATGTACGGCCGGAACGGCGGGGCTTCGTCATGCACATCGATGCTGTTGACGCCGAACTCCTTGAGAGTTGGTAGCATTGATGGCTTAATCTGTGTCCCGATGCTGTAGTGCAAAACCGGTCTTTCCAGGTACTTTCCGACGGCTGTCGTCGGCCGGACCGTCTGGTAGCCCTCTCGTGGCTTCCAAGTGGCTTCAATCCTCTGGTAGGGTACGACATCGCCCGGAATGTGGTCGTCGTCCTCGTCGGTGACCTCGACGTGGTCGATCAGCCCGCGGGCAATCAGCTCGATGTTCCGCCGGTTGGCGCCCATCCCGCCGGTGCGGTACGCATCGGCGAACACGTCGACGAAGTATCGCCGGCCCTCGCCGATGCCCTTGTGCTTGACGATCTCTGCTGGGTTCGGGATTCCCTCGGAGATCACGTCGCCGGCCTCGACTTGGTCGCCCTTCTTGATTTTGAGGTCGTATCCGGGCAGAACGTAGTGCTTCTTGCCGTTGATGTGGATGTAATGGCCGCCAGCCGGTGCCTCCACGATGTCGGTGACCTTCCCGTCGATCTGTGCGTGTGCCGCCCCGCCTTTGAAGGTCTTCGGAACCTGGACGAGCTGGTTGACGTGCTGGAACCCGGTGACCGACTGAGCCTCACCTTTGACACCACCCGAGTGCTTGGAGCTCAGTTGGCCCTGTGTGAGCTTCTCAGACATCGCCTGTGCCGCTGCAATGCCGACGAGGTCGCCGACAGGCGAAAGCCCGCCGCGCTCGCGTACGCCCACGTCTCGAGCGTACAGGCCCGATTCCGGACCGCCTACGATCGGAGAGCGGACCAGCACACGTGCAATGCCCTTGCTCTTGAGGTCTTCGAGGATCTTCGGCGTCAGCACGGTGTTCCGCTTGTAGCCGCCCGCCGCGCGGGCCAGCAGAGCACCCTCGTTGTCGTCGTCATCGACCGGCACGGGATAGCCACGGGTCTCATCGCCGTCCTTTTCCGCGTCTTCGGCGATGACCATCAGCCGGTGCGTGATCTGATTCAGCTGCTTGGCGAAGTATCCAGCGTCCTGTGTGGCGAACTTCACGTCGATCATGCCCTTTCGGGCACCATACGTGCTCGCCCAGAAGTCGGCTGGCGTCAGCCCTTCGGCAAAGCTGGTCTGCACCGGGAACGGAATCACGTTGTCGTGGTGGTCGACGTACAGCATGTCGCCGCCGACGAGCCGCTTGAGGTTGGCAGGCTTACCGCGGGCACCGGAGATGACCTGATCGGCGAGCGGATTGCCTGCTGCCTTGGCGTCCTCGAGGATCTCCTTGTTGAGCCGTTCGTGCTCGACAGCGGTCGCCTCGATGATCTTCTGCTCTTTCTTCTCCTCCGACCAGTTGTCGTTCGACAGGATGCTGTGAATCCGCCGATTGAGCCGCTGGCGAGAGAGAATGACCGACTTGGTCGGACGCAGATGTTCCAAGCCGAAGGATTGGCCACCAGCAGCGTAAGAGACATCACGCCCGACATCGGACAACTTCTTGGCGATCTCCCGGTACTTGTCCGGGTGCTTCTCTGCCACCTCGCGCAGCAGGCTGACAACTCCCTTCTTGTCCAGCACGCGGGTATAGTCCCGCATCTCCGGAGGGAGTGCCTCGTTCACCATCAGTTGTCCAACGGTCGTTTTAAGCATTCGGTGGCGCCTCTCCTGGCTTCCACAGCTTGCCCGGCGGCTTCTTGATCTGACCCTTGTCGATCATATCGGTGACGACGGTCTCATCGATACCCATCGTAGCAAGCGCACGGTTCATGGCCTCGTCACCATCGCCACGGTGAATGACGAACTGGTGATGTTTACCACATTCCATAGCAACGCAGATCGGGCCATTGACCGGACAACGGAGCACTATCCGGGTGGCCTCGATAACCTGCGGTTTACCGAGCTTGTTGTGTAGTTCGACGATCATTATTGCTGCGCCAGTCCTCGAGACAGCATGGAGATGGCGTCAACACGCGAGTTGGCTTCGCGGAAGTTCGGCGGTCCACCCGTAGGTGCCCGGAACATCTGCAACGCACCCGCCTTTTCGCCTGGTGCTGCTACGGGGCTGATCGGTGCCTCACCGCCGATGCCTGGCAACCCTGCTTCGCCACCCGGCGCTGGTGCCGGTGCAGCCGTTTGCGGCTCTTGGCCGATCGGATTGCTGTTCGGTTGCTGGCCCTGCATGACCTGAGCAACCGAGCCATCGTCGAGGATGTCCGGCGGAAGATCGATGCCTGTCTGCTGGAGCATGTGCGTCAGGAGTTTACGGACGCGGCTGAGCTCCATGTAGATGAAGGTCGGGTCGATCTTTGGCTTTCCGCCTGCTGGTGCTCCTGCAGCTGGCGCGGCCGCTGGTGCAGCGGCTGGCGGTGCTCCCGCCATTGCTGCCGGGTCCATCGGCGGGGCTGCTCCTGCCATTGCTGGATCCATCGGAGGCGCGCCTCCTGCCATCGCTGGGTCCATCGGCATGCCGCCTCCCGCTGCTGCCATTGGGTCCATCGGCGGCATTCCTCCTGCCGCTGCCGGATCCGTCGCTCCGCCTGGTACGAAGGCCGCTTTCTCGTGTTCACCGGCAAGCCTCCAGTCTGCGTAGTCGAGCAGCACTGGATTGATTCCGTGACGTTCCATGGTACGTTTCGCTCCGTTGTTGATATGTGGTTGCTAACACTAGCTTAGCTAGAATCGGGTTTGGCCACAATGTCACAGCGTTTCCTCCTCGTTTGCGCGAGTTTTTGATAGCGCTGCTAGCGTCCTTCCATCACCTCGATTCGCTGGTCTGCACTGAGCTCTCCGCGCTTGTACGCTTTGATCGCATCCGCCTTCGACCGGAAGACCTTCACAGCCTTCTTCTTGTTGTTCTTCGCGGTCGCCTCCCACAAGCCACCGACGTACTCCATCGACGGCAAGTAGTGGACATCGAAGTCGCCGGCGGCGAACAGGTTACGGGACGGAAGGAGCTTCTCCTTCGCTTCCTCCACCGCATCGTCAGTCGACGGAAGGTGAAACTGCATTGCGTCGCCATCGAAGTCGGCATTGAAGCCTCCGACGATCAACGGCGGGATCTCGAGTGTGCTGGACTTGGTGATCTGCGGCCAGAACGCCATGACGCCGTACCGGTGAAGGACCGGAGCACGGTTGATGACGATCGGACGAATCTTCATCTCTTCCAACAACTCACGCTGTGCTTGTGGTGATTGCTCCTTGACGGCTTCCATCGCTTGGATCTTGCCCATGCCGCGCCGCACGAGGCGTCGAACGACGAATGGCTGGTACAATGTCCACGCTTTCTCCTCCGGAAGGCCCACCTGATCCATATCGAGGTTCGGATTCGGCGTGATCGTGGCTCTTCCGACGAGATCGACGGTCGAACCGAGGATCTTCCGCTGCACGGTGCCGAACTTGGGCGACGTACCGAAGACGTGTTTGAGGATGCCTTTGACCGATTGCTCGCGATTTTCGGGCCGAATCGGGTCTCCGAGGCCGGTGACGCCCTTGTAGGCCTTGTAAATGGCCAATCTTTCGTCCGTGACGTCGTCAGTGAGCTTCGAAAGGTCCTTGAAAGCCTTATTTGCGTCGAAAACCTCCTTGTAGAGGTAGTTCGGGTCGTCGACGAGCAGATTTCCGCTGTCTCCGAGCATCGCAACCGGTCGAAACATGGGCGGAAGCACCGGAACACGGTCCATCATCCAGTCTTTTGGGTGCTGACCGAGCCGTTTGGCCGATTTCAGGTACTGAAGTCGCTTCACAGCCTTGTCTCGGTACGTTTTCTTGCCCGAATCGATCTCGGCGCGGGCTTTGGCGATCTCCTTATCGAGATTGATGTCCTCAAGGGCCTTCTTGAGCCCCTTCACCCCACGAAGGCCTGCGGCACCCGGTATGGACTCCTTACCGGACACAACACCTTCGAATTGCTTCTGTGTGAGTCCCAAGATACGCCTGATCGGCTCTTCCATCACCGGATTGGGCATCGGCTCGGCGAGTTTGATGTAACTCCACCGATTTCCGTTGTGTCCACCCGTCAATGACTCGTCAAAGAGCCCACCTTTGATCGGTGTGAGCTTCGACAGCCGCCAATCCACCGTCTCGACGTTCCGCAGCTCCCGATTTTCGGTCATCTGCGCCGCATCGTTGTTGGTCATCGCCATTATGTTCAGACGCGAACCGTTCTTCACCGGGTTGATACCCGCTGCTTGGAGCTGCGCCATGAATTTTTGATAGACAAAGGGTATCTTGGGCTCGGGTGGGTTGTGTCCGGACATCAACTGACGCCAGTACTCTTCGTTGCGCTGACCACGCACAACGTTGGCGTCGCGGATTGTCTTGAACGCACCGTGGGAGAGGAGTGCGTTGAGCTCCAGCATACCAATTCGCTTGGAGCCAGACTCGCCACCCTTCGCCGGTGAACCTTCTGCGGTGTATCCGCCCGTTGCGCGCCCTTGCAACTTCGCTTCCGCGGTATGGTGGAGCTTCATCATGAAGCGTTCACCCTCATTCACACCCTTGATGGTTCGGCCGGTCCTCGGATCTGTTAGGTCTTGCGTGCTCGTGAGTCCGTGCTTACGCAGTTCCTTCTCTGCAAACTCACGCATGTCGGCGATCGAGTCGAAATCGGGCAGCCGATAGGGCTTCCCGGTGATCCGCGCGATCTTTCCGAGGTCTGCTTCGATGGTTTGGGACGGATTTCCACGCGAAATGATGCCAAGCGGGTTCAACAGCATCTCGTAGGGCTTTCCGTCGGGTCCGTGCGGCATGTCCTCGTCGGGTACGACGGCCGCCACAACACCCTTGTCGCCGTATCTACCGGCGAATTTGTCGCCAACTTGGGTCGGATGGACCGATTTGACGACGACGGAGATGCCTTTCTTGCCCTTGTGGACGTCTGTGACGATCCCGGGAGCGTGATGGTCCCATTGGATGCTCGCATCGGACCACGAAGCCTTGCGTCGACCCAGTCGCGGACCTGTTTGGCGCTCTTTCACGGCCAAAACGAGCGGTTCTTCCATGTTGACGGTCGTTCCAGGCTTGACTACGCCGTCTTCATCGTAGTTTTCGAGCAATCTGCGGTCATATTTGCTCGGAAAGATGGATACGAAGGCGTTTTTGGACGCTTTCATACCGTCTGAGAGGTCCAGCGAGTTCTGATACATGTGCTCAGAGCTCGACCGCTTCGCAAAGGCCTCGGAGATCACGATGGCGTCTTCGAAGTTGAACCCTTTGTAGGCCATGTAAGCAACTCGAGCGTTCTGGCCAAGGGCTGTGACACCGTCCTTGTCTGTAAAGTTAGAAGCGGCCAGAAGTGCGCCGGCTTTGATCTTGCTGCCTGGCTCAACAACTGGTGAGTTGTTGACGAAGGTCTTTCGGTTGTACGGGTGGTTGTCGTAGAGCTCGACGTTGTGGATCTTGCGGTCTGTGCCTCGGATCTTAATATTTCCAGGAGAAACCTCAAGGACCGTGCCATTGACCGGGCTCCGTACGGCACCCATGTCTTCGCCGAGTGCCGCCTCAAACGAGTCGTCAGTACCGGGTATACCCGATTGTACCAACGGAGCCTCCGCGTTGACAAGCGGCAGAGCTTGCGACAGCATGCGGGCGCCCATGGAGATCCGCTGACCGAACACGTTCGGCTTCAACGGCACCATCGATGCGAGCGGGCCGAATGCTTCGGTCATGTGGTTGAGCTGATAGTCGACGTCGCCACGCTTGACGTACTTCAGCTTGCCCATGTGCTGCGCCCGGACGAAGTCCTCGCCCTTCTGCAGCTCACCAGGAAACGCAACGACGGAGTCGGCGATGTCCTGCGGAGACTTCCACTCGACCTTGCCGGTCTTGGCGTTGATGAACTGACTGTAGAGACGCCCGTCATCACCCTTGAGGGTTTTGTAGGCGATCCTCGTGTCGATACCGATCTTGCCCGACTCCGGCGTGTGTACCGGATCGATAAAGCCGAGTTGGCTTGGTTGCACGCTGCGGGCTTCGTCGGGAACTGAGTCGCTCGTCGGGATACCACCTTCACCCATGCGAGTGACGCGGACACGCTGATCGTACAGCTCGGCCGGGTTGATCTCTTCGAGAGGGCTTCCGAGCCCTGTGTCGAGCAGAGCACCCTTTACGGCTTTGTCGAGCATGCCGGGTGTCATCTTCTGGAGGTTGCCGGGCAGCGTGGCCTTCCACAGCACCTGTCGGAGTGCGTTCTGGCCTTTGCGTACGCGTTCGGCAAACAGATCCTCAGGGCCGATGATGCGTTGGAACGCCATGGCATCACGGTCGTCGGGACCTTCCTCGTTTTTATGAACCCGCAGGAGCTTCTGCGTCGCCTTCAAGATGACTTCCGGGTCTACCTGCTTGTAGGCCGCGCCAAGGGTCCTTTGCGTCACCTCTGGATCGAGCTCCATCTCGGCGAAGGCTTCGCGGATAGCTCCATGTAGGGTTTTTTCGTCTTCAGGCGCCTGGCGACGCGTGAACTTCTTGTACAGCTTGCGGAGTGTCTTCGGATCGTCCTTCGCGGCGTTGGCGACGAACAGCTCGTTACCCCACGCTTCGCGGAGCTGCTTGTCTGTCGCACCGAGTGCCTTGAGGATCGGCATCAGCGGCATTCGAGCTTGTCCAAACTGCGCCCGAAAAACTCCAGTTTCAGGATCCAGAAAATATCGATGACCGAAACCTCGAGCGACATTGACGTGCGACTCGAGCTCGCCTGACTCTTTGATTCGAGTGAAAATCCCAGGTCGGAGACGCATTTGGTGCGATAGGCCATACTCGTTACCATTGAGGATGAATGTCCCTCTGGGTGTGATATAAGGAACGTTCGCCAGCGTGATCCGGCGTTGGTCGACAACCGTTTTAGCGTCATCGTTTGTACGAAGTCGAACGGTTCCTTGTAGTCGTCGTCCCAGGGACCGCCCCTCCAGGATTGCTCGTTTCTCATCGGCTTTTGTATACCCTTCCGGCCCGACGTATCTCGGGTTAGAGATGTCCATGGTGTAGCGGACATTCGACAGCGGCTCGAACTGCTTTACTTCGTTCAGCGCATTGTCAAAGATCCGCATACGCGTAGCGTCGATGTCGCCCATCGCACGCGTTCCCAGTGGCGACCCTTGGATACCAGAGAGCAAGTTAGGCATTACACGAGACCCGTACCCGGATTGAGTTGAAGCGGCGCCATCCCGCCCGTACGTTCCTTAGATCGCCGACGAAGGGCTTCTTCGGTGACGTTTTGCGGGCTTCGCTTGCGGAAGTAGTCGTAGCTGATCTTTCCGCTAGTGAGCGCTGACAAGATTGCATATGTGGCAAGCAAGCTCATACCTGCACCAGGGATGTTGTACAGCGAGCTTGCGGGAGCATTTCGATCAATCGCGTTCGGATTGGCCTGCTTCTCCAGCGGATTGCAGCAGAGCTCCGCCAGTTCGTCGAGTGCGTCCTCGATATTGTCGGCCGACGCGTGCTTTTGAGCCATCAGCTCGGTGAGCAGCTGCTCATATTCCTTCTTGGCGGCTCTTTCGCGGCCTTCCAGCTCGGCTTTGCGTCTCCGGTCGAGGATCTTGTCGGCAAGCATGTACGAACCGCCGAACCCGCCGAGCATCAGCGGCAAGCCGATCGCCCATTTCGCGGGGATGGCGCTCGGATTGGTCATGCCTTCGCCGAAGAACATGCCACCAACCCCGCCGCGCGGCTGCGTGAACCAGTTTTCAGTCGTACCGGCCCACTCCCGCGGGTTGAAGAAGCTGCCGACACTGGCAAACGGACCCGTCTTGGGCCAATTGGCACGGGCTTCCTCGATCTTGTCCGAGAGCTGGCTCACTTTGTCGGATGCCCAGCCTGCCCGCTTCTCTTCGTCGTCGCCCGGCGTCATCACGTCGACCGATTGGAAGCTTGGCTCGGGCGTGTAGTCCGACTGCGGCATGAGCATGCGGCTGAGCCCGAGGCCGCCGCGTGTGAGAAGCCCAAGGCCGAGACCGGCAGCAAGCATCTGCCAGATCTGACGGTTGGCTTTGACGCGTGCATCCATGGATGCGCCCTGCGTCGTGTCGTTGATACCGGGAATCATGCCGGGCGGGATGACGCTGCCACTACCGTTGTTCCCGCGTTTAACCAGGGCGCCGTAGCGTGAATTGCTTTGAACTTCCATGTCCGTTCCTTGCTGCTTGTTGTGGTGGGGCAATGACTGTGACTTGCGTCCACTCCATGTAGATGATTGGTTCCTTCTCCGGGTCGGGCCACTTGAACTCTTTGAACCCGCGCACGAACATTCCGTTTTGGACTCGGTCCATCACCCAGCTGTAGTACGCCGCATCTTCCGCATCGTTCAGGTCGAAACGCTTTCTGTAAAACGCTCCGACCGGCGGCAACGCGTCGATCTCGTGCTGCTTCAGCGTAGGAGCAGCGTCACCGGCGAACGGAAACCCGTTTGCTCCCGGCCAGTGTAGTTTTTCCCCGTACCATGGATGTTGCTCCCCGTGGTACTTATGTGCCGCAGTCGTTGGTTGCATTACATTCCACGCATTTGCCGATCGCGCAGCCTACGCAGCTTTTCCACAGCGCGTTGGTATTCGGCGATCTCTTCCTTTTTCATCGCCTCATCTTTGTCGAACGTTTCGTCTCGCATCTTGGCCAGTGTATAACCGGCACCGAGACCAGCCACCGGCGGCGCGAGCAGGGCCAATGGGATGCCCCATTTCATTGCTGTGCCGCCTGCGCTCACGAGATCCGACAGGATTGGTGTCTGGGCCGCCTTCATCATGAACTTGGCATGCCGGATGCGTTCCATCGTCTGTTCGGGAGTCAAACCGTCGGCCGCGCACTTGTGCATGAATCCGACCTTGAATGCTTCCTTGGGAGTCATCCTTGTCTCCTTAGATTCCTAGATCCGGTGTGACGTCGAAGCCGTCGCGGAGCATGTCGCCCGCGTTGTTGCTCTCCGGCTTCTGGCGAATGTTGTGCGGTGCTGGAGCCTGGATACCGGGTGGCATCTTCATGTCGGGCACTTCGCCGGGCATGACGATCTGACGCTTCCGCTGATGCCGTACAACGTCCTCGATGACGCTGGGATCCATGGGATCGCCCTGCTTCTTGGCGAGCAGGCAGGCTTCCTTGGCCTCGTCGATGAGCTTGAGCTTCTCGCGCCGCTCGCTCGGATACTTGTCCGTGTCGGACGCAAGGATAGCGACGGCCCGCTTCATGAACTGAGAGGCGCCGATGCGGAAATGGGATTGCTTGTCCGTATGCGAGTCGGCGGCCACGTCCTTGTCGATGAGGGAGATCATCCCACGCTCGGCCCAGAACTCGAAGTTACGGAAATGATAATGCTTAGCCACTGGTATTCCTCCGATGACTCATATGATACACGATTTCTGGCCATGCTGTCACGGCGTATATGCTTCGGCCTGGCCGTCCTTGATCATCCTCTCGTTGAGGTTGATGAACTGATCGCCGTCCTTTCCGAACAGCTCGACCAGGAAGCGTCCGTACTTGCCGCGGACCGCTCGCGGACGATAATCCCGCTTGGGCCGCATCTTTTTGTGCGTACGGACGATCAGGAGGCGGCCGGGACACGGGTGGCCCGCCGACTGGCTCCGAAAATTATACCGCTCGATGAGTTCAATGAGGTGATCTCTGGCAGCAATGCCAGCGTACCGCGTTGCACGCGGACGGATCTCTGGACACTGGATCCCGTAGAGACGGTAGTACAAGGGCCCGACAAAGTTGCTGAACCCGAGGTCGATGACGAGGCGTGCCGTGTCTCCGTCGTATACATCAAGAGTCGGCTCTTTCCCGTTTGGGAATAGCAAACACCGATCGGGCACCCAGCACCAGTAGTTGTAGTCCGGCTCTTTGATGGGTTCCGGGCCATTACGTAGAATCTCCATCAGTCCCTCCTTAAAAAAAGCACCCGCCCGAAGGCGGGTGCCGTGGCAAACGCGCGGTCACACACTATCGCTCGAGGGTGACGTTCAGGTGTCCGCCCTCTGTTTGTCGGAACTTCGCATCGTAGCCGCGATTGCCGTTGATGCTGTCCTTGTGGATCGTGAAGGACACATCGCCTTCGTCGTTGACCTCCAGCGGGTGTCCGTGCTTGCCAAGCTCAAAGTAGAGGCTGGCGATCACGGAGTCGCGGTCTGGGAGCTCTTCGCCGACGACCGGGTCTTCTACCACGAGCGGTGGCTTGGCACTCTCGTCGATCAGTGTGGTGCCGGCGCTTCCGCCGATCACACCTGCGACGATCCAACCAACGATCGCAGCGTACTTCCGGAACGTCTTCCATCGATCCTTGACGTGATCGACGATATCCTCGAGATCCCGTTCTTCTTCGGGTGCTTTGGTCTTCATCAGTTCCTCCTCGGACCAATTGTGGCAACATTCGGTACTGCATTGATCAGCATCGCAGTCTTCACATGCCTCACAGGTTTCGTCGTCGCAACAGGGCTTCGGCGGAGGCGGAAAGCTGGCATTCGCCAGTTCCAGCTTCTCGCAAAGCATTGCAAGGCCACGGGCGCCGAGATCTCTGACGGCGTTGTCGACCTTGTTGCGTACAGCCCAGTCGTCCAGGACCGAACTTGGTGCTGAACCGTCCGGCGAGACCTGCTCGAGGACCTCCGGTGGCACTACTGGCCACTCCGGATCGCGATCGTAGTACGGTTCCTCATTGACGGGACCGGCCGGCGATCGCGGAACATCCGTGTGTGGCACACAACCTTCGTTCAGGAACTCTTCCTTGAACTCTTCAGTCGTCATGGTCGGTTCAGGTTTCTGAATTTCGACCGTTTCTTCTGGCACTGGAACGTCGAGACCTTCGTCTTCGGGTTCCGGTGTCGCTGTCGCGTCACTCATTACTCTTCCTCTTCATCTGAAAACAGATCTTTGATCATGTCCAGAAGGTCGCTGCCGTCTGTATGATCTCCCAGTTGAATATGTCGCTTGCCGAGTGGACCGGAAACGGTGAACCCGGCGACCTTCGCTGTCGCTACAAACTCGCGAAGCTCATTGACCAGTTTGCCAGCGTCTTCGACGAGCTGATCGGCATCCTTGGCTGTCTCGAGAGACTTGACCTCTCGAAGCAGTCGGCGTGCCTCAGTCATCGTGCAGCTGACTTGAGCATTGATATTGCGCAGATGGCCTGGCATGTTATTCTCCCTGTGGTTCGGGTGGAAGGTGAAGTCCTTCGATCTCCGGATGGTAGATCGACATCGGTGCGTAGCAGCCGTAGCCGAGCAATCGGTTCGAAAGGGTGTCGTAACCGAACCCTTCGTCGCCCCAATTACCCCACGAGTTATGGTACATGATGTACCATCGGCTGTTACGCCATACCAACGCGACGCCGCAGATGGAGTGACCACTACGCCCGTAGCTGACCGGACGGTCGAGCAACAGGCACGTGACGAACTGCTCCATCGAGTTGATCTTGACCCACTCCTTCACACGGAAGTTCTTGGCGAACTCGCGCCAACCCTCCGGCCGCGGATTGCTCCGCTGCGACCAGCCGACGCTCTTCAGAACCATCTTGCCAAAGCGTTCGCGGTTGACTGCCGTGTCTGCCGGGATCAGACCGCTGGTGCGGATCTTCTCCATGTTGCAGGACAGCGAGCTACCACTACCGCTCGACGAACCGCAGAGCTGGTACAGCGACTGCGGGGAGAACTCGATCCAGTACTGCCTGCCGTACTTCTGGCAGAACATGTACTCGTACTCGGACGTCTGGTTGAACGCGGTGCAAGCACCTTCGCCGTCCTGGTCCTTGGTTGGAATGCCAAGCACGCGGGGCGTTACGCCCTGCTTGGCTTCGTAGACCTCCTTCCAGTCGCTTTCCGGGATCACTTCGATCTTCGTGTCGGCGAATGGGGTGGTCTTGCAGATCAGATCGCGGTCTTCTTCGGGCTCATAGATGCAACCGCAAAGACGGTTGGCATCCTTCGAGGCCGGTTCGAAGTCGACGTCGATCCACTCTGGCTTCAGCTTTTGAGGAACCATTCCTGCTACCATCGTCTTACCCTCCGTGTTCGGTAATTAGTGATCGGAGTTCGGCAAGTCCCTTCGGCGCATGACCGTGAAACAGGATCTTTCCGCTTTTCTGGTCCAGAATGAACAGTGTCGGCGTCGGGTCGTCGTTCTTCCGGTACGGCTGCCCCGTCTCCGGGTCCTTCCCGTTGATAAAACGGGCATACTTCGCCGTCGCATCGTCGTCCACTACAGCTATCACATGACCCTTGTAGCTGCCCTTCAGCTCCTCCTGTCGCATCCGGGTGAACAACGAGTTCCACTCGGCAGCTGTCTTCATCGCAGACGATCCGCCTTTCGGGTGCTTTTCGTGGAGGAAGAGGAGGTAACGAGAACCCTTCTCGATAGGCTCCGGATCCGGGTCGGGATCCGGATCTGGCTGAGGGTCCGGCGTCGGACCCACCTTGCCGACTTGGATCACGTGTACGGCCGCCGGCAGAACTGCGAGTTCCTTATTCGTGCGGTCGATTGCTAACACGGTACAGAGTCCATCAGCTTTTGGTGTAACCTCCGCCTCCAGAATGAGCTGCACCCCGTTGGGCACAAACTTCATCCGGACTTCGACGCCGAGCAGCTCTCCGTCTTGCTGGAGCTGTACGTCACGCACAGCTTTCCAGATATCGCCGAGCCGGGCTTCCGCGTCGATGTTGAACTGCACATCGGAGACACGCAGCGTCAGCGTTTCTCCGGCTTTGCACTGATCGGGCCCCTCGATGACGATGGCTTGGGCGGCCGTGCCCATGCAGAACGCCAACAGTAGAGCCAGCATGCTCAGACGTTTCATTGATTCACTCCTTTATCTGTGAGAAAAGCCGCTACCCACTGCGGGTAGCGGCGAGCGCCGTCTGCCGAACTGATCGTTAGAAGAATCTCATGATGATCGCCAACAGGCGTTCAACAATTTCCAATAGCTTATCCCAGTCGAGGCTCGGTGCCTCTTCTGCGTAGGCCTTTGGATGCTGCTCGGTAAGCTTATCAAGGACCTGCACGGCGGCGACACTCGGGTCGTCGCTGAGTTCCCCTTCGGCTTTCATCTCCTTCGCAACCGAACGGATGTTGCGGAACGTGATACCAAGCTTACGCCGTTGCCGACGAGAGATCCCGTCGCTCTTGGGTTCTTCGACTGTGTCGTCTCCGCCGATGAGTACGACTGTTTCGGCGGCTTCTGCTGCCTTGGGCAGCTCTGCAAGCGGAGCGACGCTGAGAGCGCCGATCGCCATGAGCAGGATCAAAAGATGGATGGGTCGCATTGGATTGCTCCTTTGGTGAATTTGGTACTTTGCCATTATCGAGTCGAGCTACTCTTCAGTCAAGCTAGACTCCTCCGGTTCTTCGACCTCGGGAGGAACCAGTGTGAACATGTAGTGCAAAAGCGGTGATCGGGCAATGTCGCCGGGTGTCGTGAAGCAGTCCGCTGTGTTGCGGACAACGTCGGTGAACCCGTGTCGCAGCGAGTATGAGGTCGCTTCGCCGCATGTCGGTGCCATCTCTCGCGATTTCAACGCATCGTCCGTCGGTGGCTTGATGAACCACCGGATGACTGGCAGATGGCTGAATGCCATCCAGAACAGATGCTTCATCCCGTAGTTGCCCGGCTCACAGAAATCCCGCATCAGCGACACGGCCTTGCGGCGGTCGAGGACGTGGGTTTCGCCAGCGAGCAGCTTTCCGCTCTCGTTCCAGGTGTAGTTGGTGTGGTAATCAGCCACACGGTACACGTCGATGTCGCCGGGTAGATCCCGCACACGGCTCGACAGCTTGACGCCGCGGCCGCCTCCGGGAAGCATCTCGTAGACCATCAGGTCGCTGAGAGGATCTTCGGCACCACCGTTCGACCAACCCGCCATGCCGACGTGGGCATACTGCGAGTTGGTGTATACGCGAATCATTCGTGCAATCACGGCCATCCTGCCACGGAAGAGCAAAACATCCCCGTCTAGGATATACTCCCGGGCCTGATCATAAGGCATGTAGAGTTTTGTCATGGCTCTTTCCTTGAGTGAGAGTGACTTCCTGTCTCCTCAATCACAATAGCTGGCTGCGACGCGGAGATCAACAGTTTGATCCATTCCGCAGTAGTTGCCGGTGTCCTGCATCATCCGCATCGTATCCGACGGACCGCGATTCTGCGAGCTCCTGAACTTCGCGCGTTGCGGAAGGTGATGGACATTGCGAATGACAATGTCAGGGCCACCGTCCCAATCCTGGGAGAACCGTATTGAATTACCATTGGGCATGCAGTCAACCACCACACGCTTGTTCTCGTCGAGGTTGTTCATGACCTGCGCCATGGCGGTAGCGACAGCATTACCCTCGATCGACTTGAAGTGGGCATTGTCGTCTGCCGGAGGCTCCGGCTCCGGTTTCGCTTCTGGCTCCGGTGACGGCTTGATCGGTTTGCCTTTGATGATCACATCGGTCGGCAACCGATCGAACGGGATCGAAATCGCGGCTTTGGGCTCCTCGTCCTTTTCCGCTGCTTCCCGCTTCGCCCGCACCTCACGCTGTCGTGCAAGATGATCAGACAATCGATTCTGATCCGACGCTAAGAGATTACCATCTACGGGTTTGAACCGCCTTCGAATACTCTGTCGTTCCATTATGACAACATCCCAATCAAACCTTTGACGCCTCCTGCGATCATACCAAGTCGTTGCATCCCTGAAACGAACTTCGGTTGTGCGTCTGCGGCCAGCACGCCAAGTTGGGCGAGAGTAAAACCAGCGATTCCGCCCAAGCCTACGTTGGCGGCGACTCTTGCGACATCCATCGGTGTAACCAAGTTGGAACCTTTGGCTGCGGCAGCAGCAGCCGGCAATCCAGCCGCAAACGCCTTTTCTGCATTGTCTAGGTACGGGTCCCTCATTACAACCCTTCCCCACTGATCTACAGGAAGTTTTCCGATCGCGCCGCCGGCAGCTGACGGCCCATATCGGGACGACGCACCAAGCAGGGCGTCACCGACATAGTCATAGTTCACCCCATGGGAGCCGTAGGCACACTTGATCTGGAAATCTTCGGAGGCCTGCTTCAGCAGCTCCTCATACGTATCGGCAGCACCCTTCCAGTAGCCCGGCGGATCGAGGTCCTTGAACTCTGGCTGTGGCTGCATCGGCTTGTTCCCGGTGAACCAGTCGACCCAGTTGGTATCACCACTGAGCTGCCGGCGCTGTGCGTCGTAGCCGCTCGGTGGTTTCGGGTTCACCGCCGGGAAGTTGCGGCTGTGGTACTGTGGTTCGTCCTTGAACATCGGTGTCGTGCCCATCGGGTTGGACGTCAGCCGGTCGAGCCAGCTGTCCTCGCCGCGGAGCGTGCGTCGCTGTGCATCGTAGCCAGACTGCGAACCAACGTTCTGCGACATCGGCGGGTACTCGGGTCCGCCCTGCAGCGGTTGCTGCTTGAACAGCCCAGCCAGCCCGTAGTGCTTCAACGCCGATGGCAGGTGGATGGCACCAGGGATGCCGGCACCGGCCAGGATGCCCATCAATGCCAGCCGTTTGCCCGCGTTTCGGCCCAGGTAGTTCGGGAACAGTGCATTCGCCGCACGTCCACCCATGTAGCCGAGACCTCCGCCGAGGGCTCCGCCGAGAAGCATGGCCGTCATCGGGTTCGGGCCGCCGAGCAGCTTCTGGGCACCACGGCCCCACCGCCCGACAGCGGGAAACAGGCCTTTATCGAGGCCCAGGTTCTTCCAGATGGCGTCCATACCGGCTCTTTTGACCAAAACAGGGCCAAGTTCCTCGGTTTGGATCGTCCACCCGTCGCGGTTTGTCGGGTCTGCCAGAGCAGCTTCAAGCGCATCGTCAGCGTATTTGACGTACAATCGCGTCACATTGTTGGGCACTTCGTGCCAGCTTTGCTTGATATCACTCATGGCAATTTAGTTCTCCAGAACAAAATTCCATTCTACCGCGCCTAGTAATCTTCGTGGAGGGAGATCAGTGACGGATTACGCCAAGCGCCAGACGGGAGTTGCTCCATAGCGTTAATCCGGGCAACTCGACCGACGTAACTGTCTGGATCGTCCCACATTGCTCGGCGCATTTCATCGGTGAAGCCAGTTCCGACTCGACCCACTTCGGGACCTTCTGGATCAAGACTGTAGGTGAACCCACCGGCACCGAGATTATGATACTTGCCTTGCCCTGGGAAGACGCTTCGAATGTAGACATCGCTTTCCTCAAAATTCTTGGCCTTGATGGGCTTACCTGTCGGCGGGTGGATCACCACGCCTTCTTCCGTAAGCGGATGCTGCTTGTCGCGGATCTGCGACCACAACGCCTTGGCACCTTCGGGATCGGTGACCTGCTCGGCGACGTGGAACCTGTCCTGCGGCAGATATTGTAGCACCTGCTCCATCATCTTGCGACGATCCTCGTACGGCGTGTCGGAGCTCACGGGCTCCTTGCCGAACTGCTGGATGTCGAACAGCATGTTCTTCAGCTGGATACCTTCACTTTTTTGTCGCTCGAGGGATTTGGCGATGGTTGAGTGGAGGATTCCGCTGAGCTCTTGCGGCTGGATAACTCTACCACTACCTCTTCCGTCATCCAGTCCACTATCGCCTGGAACGTTGGGTCCGCTATCAACTCCTTCCGCGACAGCTCGTCCAGGTTGCGAGGTTGGGTTTTGTCGTTCTCCATAGAGCTCACCTTTCAATACTGTCCCGACCAGCTCTTTCGGGATCTCCATCTGCGGACGGCCGCCGAAGAATCTCTCGGTATGGACGATCGGGCGCCCGGTTTTCTTGGATACGCGGTAACTCAGAACTTCGGCTCCGTTACGCATCAGTCGGATGAGGCTCGAGGCCCCGTCGATCTTGGCTTGTACCGACGTGCCCTCCTGCATCTCGTCAATCAGTGGTTCGACGCTAGATGCAGGTATCTTCTTGTAGCGAACCTTCTCGTAAGGGATCACCTCCTTGGGCGTTGCGTTGATGAGCAGCCACTCCCGCTCACCCCACTTTTCAGGTTTCAACAAGATGAACCTCTCAGGCACGCCGGACGTCGCCGTTGTGAACTCGATCTTTGTTGGCGACGCTTTTGTAATCAAGACCTTACCCTTCTCTTCACGTCGAACCGTACCGGCTCCGTAGCCGCTTCCGATGCGGCCTTCGAAGTCTCCGTACTGGTGCGTGTGTACCGGCTGCTGGCGGACGAACCGCTTCTGGCCGGGCTCGGGCAGCTCGGTGGGCTTCATCGACCAGGACAGCAGCCCTGTCTCGGGCGTACCGATCCGGTAGTCGAAGTGCTCGCCGGCGCGATGGGCAAGGTGCCTCTGAATGAAAAGGTCTGCCAGCTGCTCTGGTTGCAGCAGGCTGGGATCTCCGAAGTCGTTGCGGTCGGGAATGCCCTGTACGGCCGCTTTGTAGTACATGAGCGGGTACTTCTTGGACTCACCCTCGTCAAGCCAAGCTCCGGCAATCTCCGGGTCGTCTTTCATGGGCTTGAAGCCGTAGGAGCCGTACAGGTCCTTCAGCTGCTTGACCTTCTTCTTGCGTTCCTTCTCTTCCTTGGGCTCGCGGTACGTTCCCCACGCCGTATACTCGAACGGTCCGACACGCAGAGCCATGTCCCTATCGCCGTGTTCTTCCATGATCCGGTCGAGCACAGCCCGGGCGAGGCCCTGGCCGCGGAAGGACGGGTCGGTGTAGACGTCGTACAGGACGTTGACGTTGTCGTGTTCGGGATACACGGTCGCTTCGGCCGTCGGCGGCACGCCTACGTTCCAGAAGCGGTTACGCGGGACGTAGTAGTACTCGCCGCGCATATCTTCGGTATCGCCCCAATCCAGGGACTCTGTTTTCTTCTTCTTGATCCGCGGTGGTGGGACGTCGGCAGCGGTCTTGCTGACAGCAAACAGCCGCTTCGGATCAAGCACGAGCTGTAGAAGCTGCTGGATCAGCACCTTCTTCTCCCTGGGATCCTCCATAATGTGCTTGACGACCGCCGGGAACTGCTGTTCAAGATCGCCTTCGTTTTTATTCAGCCACCAGTTGATAGCTTTCTCAGCTTCCCGCGGGGTGTCTACGTGCTTGCCGAACTCTTGTACGTAGTCACGCTTGATTTTTGCACTGAACGCTTTGAACTCTTCCGGCGAAGCAACGTAATCCCACGCGGACCGCGGTATCTTTAGCTCCATTTGGGCCATCGCACGCATGCCTTCCGGCACTTCGATGTTCTTTGGAAGCGGTATTGTTACGTTTGCAGTGCGGTTCTTCCTTTGTGCGTATGGTATGACAGTACGTTTGAGGATCTTGTCTTTCCAGAACTTCGGTATCGAAGGCCGCATCGCTGCATGTGTCAATTCGTGCTCGGCCACATCGAACGGCATCGTGCCCGGCTCCAGCTTATGGCCTGGCGCTGCAACGGCAGCTGCTTCGGCGGGCGGAAACGCGAATCCACGTTCACCGCCGGTCGACTCACCGGGAGTGTCCCACGTCGAAAGAAGCACGGGTTTATCGACGGCACTTGGCTTCCAGTCTTGTAGTCCGTACTTACGCCCGGCCGGGATATGCTTCTGCGCACGACGAATAGCCTCGTCGAGTCCGCCTGGTGCATCTTTGTAGCGGTCCTCAAGCGAGAACTCTCGCAGAGTTGTAGTCTGTGTCTTGGTCGGACTCTTCACACGGGCGCTCGGAGGAGGATTTTGCGTAAGCCACCGTAGGCCTTGGCGAAGGCCTACCGCGGTTGCTCCACCGAGGCCTGCTCCAACTGCAGTATTACGAAGCAGGTTGTACCAACGATCGTTGTACTCTTCGGCGTCCTCGTCAAAATCGTCTAGTGCCGTTGCCAGCCCCATAGCACCGCCGAGACCTGCTCCACCAAGCGCCCACGTCATCGGACTGGCACCTTGCTTCTCGATCTGATCCCATGCCTCGTCCTTGGACATGCCGCTTTCGATCAGCTCCCATGCTCGATGGATCTGGTCACGCTTCGCCGTAGGATAGACAGAGATGTCCTGGTCCGGGCTTGTAGCGGTCATGAAGCCGCC
>Ga0180433_10002720_pt1 | contig 26845 bp, 43 predicted proteins | sample SS_ome_8_FD_132980 | JGI IMG/M metagenome (GOLD analysis project Ga0180433, IMG submission 132980) | Hypersaline lake sediment archaeal communities from the Salton Sea, California, USA - SS_1_D_1 metaG | ecosystem: Environmental > Aquatic > Non-marine Saline and Alkaline > Hypersaline >... | reverse complement strand
TACCGAGCCATCAGGGCTGCATCAGCGACATCTGGGCCGACATCGTGCCCCCATATACCTGCCGCTTTTGCACGCGCAGCTTTTTTTAGCATTTCCCGCTTCTTCATCCCAGGGAGTTCCCGTGCTTGCCATGACGACGCGCTCACTCGTTCGACAGGAATCCCTTTCGACAAAAATGCTTCTATCCATTGCCCAGACCTCTGTGAAAGCGTGATTGCTGTTTTCATATTCACGCCGACATATTGATCTTCGACAACAGCGATACACGGAAGCCCCATCGTTGCACCGATTGCAAGCTCCGCGAAATTCGAAACAGTGAGATCTATTCCTTTTACAGAAACGATGCACCGCTTCTCAAACAACAATCCAGGATTGTGCGCAACGTTTACAACTGCAAGCCCAGCCGATGCCCCAGGATCAACACCGATGACAATCGAGGGCCGCTGCGACGTTATTGCTGCACGGTTTCTGGTTGTTCTTCTTTTTTGCATAGTTGTTCAGCGACGGCGGCAACAATTTCCTGTTGCTCTGCCTTTCGCTCTTTTGAGTGTTTGCTGATTTCAGCGAGCCTGTGCTGGTTTTCAATCTGAGCTCGCTTCATCGCCTGGTACATTTTTCGCTTACTAGGTTTGGCAACCTTGATTTTGCGACGACTCATTTTGCCTCTCTTTTACGGTACCTTCGCACGTTTTTTAGTGTTGTTCAAGATTCTTCTGGTACTGTTACAATTGATCTTGCAAGCTCCCAGGCCGCTTCCCCTCTCCAGTTCTGCACACCAGGCGCAAGCACAACCGTTCCAATTCTTTTTAGATCTTCGATTTGGGCGAAAGACAGTTTGTCGCCCTTGATAAACAGCGCCGAATCAAACTGCGCTCCGGCAGGGGCTCCGTCAAAGCGCAACCGCTTTGCCACCAGCACGATCACGGTTGCGTTATCCCAAAACGGACGAAACCACTTCGCCCCAACGCTGGCCGGAATTAGTGCAACAACGTTTTTGGGAACCGTTGTCAACATCGCAGTCCACTTCCCCAATCCGCGAGGTCCATACGGTGGATTGCACCACGCCCATCGGCTCTCAACATCAACACCGGCCGCCTTCCCGAGCTCTCTGAACTGCACCGCTGATAGGCTGAGCGCATCTTCCTTCCCTCCAATCCAGAACTCACACAACGCATTGCTCTTGCGCGCAGCGAGGTCGATCCCGAAATTGAATCCCGCTGGCCCATCCAAATATTTGAATAACCAATCCGGTGTCCCCCAATCCTCGCGTCGCGTATCGGTATTATTAACCTTGTTATTTGACATCCGGTCTGCTCCTATTTGCGCCTCGCTCGGCGCGCTTCGATTGATCGTTTTATGCTTTGCTGCTTATAAATTGTTGCCGCTTGCACACAGTCCAATACCACTCCACCACCGTCGCTCTTGATCGCATCCAGCGCTTCCCGCTGCTTCACCCATGCCACTCGAAGCGAATCCAATGCGCTATCCTCTACCTGCGATAGCACATCACCTTGGCCGGCGGCCTCGAGAAATACACCACACTCAAAACACTTCGCTCCCAAATATTTTATCCTTCCGCCGGCAGCCTCCCACATAATTACGCTCACAGTTTTTTTGCAGTTGGCACATGGGATCGTTTCAGGGATTGGCATCTTTGCCCCCACTATTTCGGCAACGAACATCCGCTTCCGCCGACCGGCGAAGCGCACACAGAAGCTTGTAAAACTTGTGCGCCTCCGGCCTGTCCATCCCGATGTGGACGGGCATGTTCCACAAGTCATCATCGTAGTGTTGTTCTCGCGCTTCCGCCATTAATCTTCTGCGCACATGTTCAGCCGGGTATCTGTATACCGTTCCCGAAGATACCTTCCCAGTTCCAGGCAAATGACCCATGTGAGAGCTGTGCTCGGTATAATGCCCATCCCGCAGCATGCTTTTCGCCTGCGCGATATCGATCCACCTTGGCTTCCACTGGCTATCAAGGCTGTCTCCAAAATAGGGGGCGCAAACGTCCCCCCCCTCGCTTTTCCATAAAAAACAATACACCGACCACCGGGCGATCCCCTTTGCGAGATATTCGTCGCCATACTTGTCCTCCGGCTCAACTGGAACGACCCGCGCTTTCACCTTTCCACTACTGTCGATAATATGAATTTCATCACGAGGCATAGTGTCGCTAACAACAACCGTTGCAATCGGTGCCTGGCTGCTTTGTTTTTCAGTCGGCCACTGCGACGAATGTTTCGGCTTCTCTGTTTTTTGGGGAATAGAAAATAAATCAAGCTGGTCCACTTTTATCCCCCTTTACAATTCGGGCTTTATACCGGCGTCGCTGTTGTCGTCGACAGCAACGAACGTACCGGCACCGGAAAAAAGGTGACAATAGCTGGAGCCTACATCCGAGATCTCATATGGCCCCGACCCCTTTGGTTTTCGCGACCACGAAAGCACGCCGATCACCAGATCATCAACGATGCACGGCCCGCCGCTCATCCCATGTTTCGCACCCATCCCAAACAACGTCATCTCTGTTTTTGAAATCTTAGATGTGCCGCAAATTGTCGCAATGCTATCGCGATCATTTCGACCGACCGCACATCCGCGAGCCCACCCCGTTTTATCCGGGCGCCCGGTGCTTAGGAAATCTTCCCAGATATTTTTCTCCGGGCGAAGGTATACGATATCAGCACCTGAACGTTCAAATGCCACCGTCGCGCGCGTGACCTCTCCATCCCAGTTTTGCAGGTAGATGTTCCCGCTCTCTTCCACGACATGCTTCGCTGTGACAACATAACCGGAACTGACAGCAAAGCCAGAAGCGACGTTGTCCAATTCTTCGCCGATGTCGACATAAACGAAAGCGAACGAATCCTCTACGTTCGGCATGTCACATGCCACCGATAAAAACGGAAGGATAATCAGGACAAGGCACAAAACCAATCTCATGCGCTTTTCACTCGCTCGTGCCTTTTTCGAAAAATTGTTTCGTTCCAACCATTCCAATGGTCCATTATGATTGCGCATCCTCATCCTCCCTTTCGAGTCCGCCACGCTCTCCGGGCGAGCGAATCCACGACCAGTATAGCGCTGCGGCGATCTCCTTGGCCTCATCCAGCGGGCTTGACCCCTCGCCGTTGCACCATGTACAAACCTCGCCCGCTGGATTGACACCCGCGCCACAGCAAACCGAGCAGTCTGGCATCTCTTCGCGCCACGGAACGTCAACTGCGAAAATAACCCCCCGCTCGCCGTCAATCGTCGCCTCGCATTCGACATGCGCACCGAAAACGGTCAGCGACGGCATATTTACACCAAACGAAATCACCGGCCCCGAAATCGTGATTTCCGGTCCCGCACTGTGTTTCGGGCGTGCCGTAACCTTATTTTGAACCAGCTTGTTATTTGAACGTGCCGGTGCCCGCAAAACCTCCCAGTAAATCGTCGGCGACTGCACATGCTGTCCGCGCTCGAATTCTTCCCGGTATTCTCGGTTCATCCCAGCAAGCTTTTCTTTAAAGTTGTCCCTCTGGACACGTAGGCCAGGCACGCAGGTACTATGTGATGATGGGATACAAGGCGTTAGATATGTGCCGTTGCTAATCAGAGTGCATCGTTCGTTATGGTGATAATAGCAATCACTACAAGCAACTGGCTCACCGTCTATCAAATCGTAAGTAATTTTATCGCTCATCTGTTACCCTCCCTTTCCTTGTATCAAGCAGGACTGCCCCGCCATCTCCGTAGTAAACGACGCCATATGTCGGATGAAACGGAATACCATTAACGTGGATGTAGTTGGATGCCGATGTGATCCGCCCTTGCGACAGGGCTATCGTCCATATTGTATTGTTTGTCTCTGCCCAGCTAGGTGGCACCCAGCGCCTGTAGTAGACGTCCACTATCATCCCGCGCTTTGCAGGGACGCCGTATGTTTTCCTGATATATTCCATGCTCATTGTTTACTCGATGACTTCGGAGTTTTACTTGCGAAACTAAACAGCAGCCCTTGTCCGTGGGAGTCAAACGCTGCCGGATTTTCCACCTTCGAGTGCCCTTGTCCAACGCGCTGCTCGGCAATCACCTCCGCGACTTCAGGCAACTGCGCCCCTGCCGTACCGAGCAGTTCCTTTTGGCGTGGTGTTTGGTAAACGCCCCACGGTGCATAGAGCGCCATATTTATCGCGCAACAATCAACCATGACAGGGTCGATGTCGCACCCACTTAGGTTCACTGAATAATTCGATGCCGACAATAACATGCGGCCTGTCCCAACACACGGATCACACACAGAAAGCAACCTGCAATCTTTCCCATGGTGAACATTTACCATATCAGACATCGTCACTTGTACCATCAGCTCGCACACTTCTTGCGGCGTCGGGTAAAAGGCTGCGCTGTTCCATCTTTTGCCTTTGCCTATGCTATCTGAAATCACTGCTCCAAAAACGTCTGTGTCACCAGCTTGCAACCTACCGAGCTCGAAACACTCATACAGCTTCCCGTCCCAGCCGTGTTGCGGCTCAAGTGGCTCCTGCTCTTGTTGGCCAACACGAAGTCCCCATGCAATCCATTTAACAATATACATCATCGCTTCCCAGCCACCACCGAGCAACACAATCAAGTCTTCGATATGTGCCAATGCACCTGCCGGCGTCAAAGCACGCGGTGGACGCTTCCCGTTGCAGCTTTTGCGCATTGCAAAACCGGCACTCATATCACTAAGCCCTGACCGGTTTGAAACAGAATTGTTTTGCGCATTTCGAAACTCGATCTTTGGAATTCCATCATTTCGAAGTTGCCCGGTTACCTCGGCATCAAACCACCAGCTAATTCGCCCAGCACCGAACACTTCGTCACCATGAATTAAATATTGAACCATCCAACCGCGTTCACGTGCCATCTCTGTTGCTCCTTTAAAAGAATGACAACGCACTACTGATGTGCGTCTTGGGCTCTGCGGCCTCTTCAATTCCTAGCAACACGGCCACCCTGTGCTGTCTTTCAGAAATCAAAATCCGAAGATTCGATATAACGATAGAACTGTTCGGATCTCCAGTCTTCACTTCGCGTGTATGCAAATGCTCGATGCGTTCATTCATGCCATCCAACATTTGATACAAACCCCACAACACAGACTCACGTGTCTCTTGTTTGCGCGCCTTCGACTTTTTCAGCTTTTCTCGCCCAGAACGATCTTTGTTGTTGCGCAATGTTGCCTCTTTTCTATTGAGAAATTTTCTTCCGCAGCCTCACACAAGTCCTGCCACGTATCATTGCTCTTCACCGAAAAACCTTTGCCCTCTAAGTGGCCCTGAAGCTCTTCGTAGCTCATCATTTTGAAGTTTTGCATTTGCACACCTCGGCGCAGAAACGATCCATGTCCACAGCTCTTCCACGGATAAAAACATGCCTGCCAAAAATTAAATCAATTTTGCGTTCAAGGTTGTCGAGCTTATTCAATATTTCCACCGCAATATTGCTACCAACTGGAAACGCATCATTGATTCTTGCATTGTTCGCTTCGACCATGGATTGCTGGAATAATGCCAAAAACGGACTCGATGATTGTTGTGCACTTTGCGCAGCACAATTCCAGCCGCCATTATGCTTTTCTTGTTTGAAATCAGGCATCCATTAGCTCCTGGTAATTAAACCTTTTCCCGAGTGCTTGTTTCACCGAAACATGCTCTTCGCTATACCCAATAACTTTGTCGCAAAAGAAATGAACACGCTCTGGAACCGTCCCTTTTCTGTAAAGAAAATCGAATCCTTTTTCAGTTATACGGTATCGCCCGGCTGGTCCTCCTGCTCTGTTTTCTTCTGGTATTTTTTCAATCAGCCCCCAGTGCACAAGAAGCGTGCCGTTTGTTCCTCCGGCTTTCAAATGTTGGCTACATTTTATGATCTCGACAGTTGTATGCCAGTCACTTCCAACCTCTTCTGTGAGCTTGCATAGTTCAATCAACCAAATGATCATTTCAGCATGTATATTCCGTTTGTATACTTTCATCAGCCTATTACAAACAGGACACTTTTCTTCTGCTCCGTTGATTGCAGCCGCCGTTATCCTCATGCGCTCACTTTTGATTGTAGGACTAGACGGGCCTGGCGAATCAAAAGTTTTGAATTCCAACTGATCTTGTAAATCACGCAGCGTCACCATGACGTCCTCCTTGCTGGCTTACAACTTCATCGAGCACGCCCTGTGGAAGCCTCCACGCCCCTTGCTGCCCCTTACATTCAATGGGGGTAACAAGTGGCCTGAAATCTTCCAGCACCCACCAGTGCTTGCCAGGGTGCCCCCACGGGGGGCAGTAGCCTTCAGGCACCTTTTCAACAAACTGTGAAAGCTGCGCTGTTGCAAACACAACGCTCTTGGGCAAGTCCTCATCTCGCAAAATATGAGACGACTTGCGGTCAGTTGCCCCGAGCGGCTGCCATGCTAAAAATGGCGGCTCGCCCTTGAACCACACCGGCGCCGCTAAATATCCTGCCCCAATCATGTCGCAAGCAAGTTCTCGAAATCCTCGTGCGGTTGCAGGCACAGACGGCGAACCGCCGACATTTTTCCCAGAATGCAACGCTATCCGCGAACCCAGCAACCCGGCTGGAAAAAAATCGCGATTTTCAATTCGCTTGCCGAGGGCCAGCATGGCGAACGCCCATTGTGGCCTGACTGTTATTGCTTGCATTGAACTGCCCCCCGTTGATCAAGGTACTTCCATTGTCTCCAAAGAAAACGAACGCGCTCACTTGTTGTCAATTCAACACCGTTGGCCCTTGTGTCCACACCGGCGGCATTGAGGATTTCGTTGATCTCTGCAACCTGCTGACCACTGGCCCCACAAGAAACGCTGCGCTTCCAAATGTGTTCAACCCTGTTTTCGAGCGGAATACCTTTTGTTGTTCCAGCCGCGTCAACAATGTTCGTGATTTTATCAATTTTGTTACCGAGTGCTTGCATATGTTCCCGCGCCTCTTTTCCTGAACCTTCTTCTATGAGGAAACACTCGCTAATAAATTGTGAAAACCATGCAACTGCACGAGCTGTTTGTTTTTTTTCTGTGAAATCCATTGCGATAGTTTGTGGATTCAAATCCAACAATTCACAGGCGGACTTGTTAAACACAAGGTTTATCTTTGCGCTTTTGTTTCGGTTGTTATCACACGCTATTTCTTCGCACTGAGTGCAATTTGTCTCCCCGAACACATGGCACCGTTGCACGATAGTCATGGCGGTGCGGCATCTTTGAAGATCTTCCGCCAAATCTCTATTGTGCTTCACCGTGGCATCTTTGTTTGTGTTGTCGCCGCATTCAAAATCATCACACTCGTGGCAACACTGCTCCTGGAATGCCTGGCACCGTTGTTTGACAGTCATCACAGCGCGAGCTTTCTTGAGTTGCTTTGACAAATTTTCGACATTTTGTTGCCGACATTTTATCCCATTCTCGAGATTCATGATCTTCTCTTCCATCGGAAGAATGAGATCGTCAATCAACCCTTTGATCTGAACGCCGACCGGCTTTCTTTTCATGGCTATGTTTTCCTTTTTTGAGTTGACCGCTTATTTAAGCGACGCGGTCAGATTCTGTCATGCGAACTTATATGGCTCAGAATGGTATATCGTCTTCTGTGTCGATTTCACCGCTATATGCTTCCTGTTGCGGCGGCGCGTTGTTTGTCGATTGGTTCCTGCGCTGATTGTTGTTGCTTTGGCCGCCGCGGTTTTGGTTGCCATTACCACTGCGATTCTGCCAGCCGCCTTGTCCGCCGCCTTGTCCGCCGCCACCGAGGAACTGAACTTCCTTTGCGACAAGCTCCGTCATGTATCGCTTGTTTCCCTGGTCGTCTTCCCAGCTTCGTGTTTGAATTTTTCCTTCTACAAGAACTTGTCGGCCTTTTTCCAGATACTTCCCACATGTCTCAGCAAGCCCGCGCCAGACAACAACATTGAACCATTCTGTCTGTTCTTTTTTTTCACCAGAACTGTCCGTCCACTTTTCATTTACGGCTACGCTGAATTTGCAAACAGCATTGCCAGACTGAGTATAAGTCAACTCCGGATCTTTCCCCAGGTTCCCACAGATAATGCACTTGTTCATTTTTGTCTTTCTCCCTGCACGGCAGAACACCGCACGCACAATGTTATCGCTTCGGCCACCGGTACGCCACACGGGCGCGATCGCTGACCAAGCCAGCCTCTAAAAGCGCCCCGACTGTCGGAGCAAACGCACTGAGCCCACTCGGCCATCGTGGCCCAGAAATATTTTCGATCATGTTGTCAACCAATGCCTGGCAATCACCACGATACATTTTGTAGTAAAACCAATTATTGAATTTTCCCTCGACATATGCTGCGTGCTCTTCTGTCACCTCGCCTTCAATCAAATATTGTGTGGCGAGGTTCATACTGTATCCGCATTGCTCTATTTTTGTTCTTTGGTTTGATGGCCATGGGGCCGCAATGAATAATGTTAATCCGAACAAACTGACTGCGGTGGCATACCACCCAAAGCACAGCATCAAAATTGCAAAAACAAGCGCCGACAAACCGAGTATTTGAGGAAACAAATATCTAAACAAAAAACCAATCGCCCCATAGCGAACCCAGTCAAAAACATGCTGGAATTCATGGGCGATTATCGAGAAGGTGATCTGTGTGTCATCCCAATATTTTTCCCTCGATGGGAACCAGACCGTCTTCCCTATTGTCGTAGCACAACGCCTGAGACTGGACGGCAAAACCCTCCAGTACCATGCATCCTCCTTGAATCGCATTGCGATCCCAGGGATCGAAGCCTCGTACTCCACCCATTGAATATTCAGTATGTTTTTTTCAATCATGGTGTCCCCATTGCGCAAGTATACCCAAAGCATCATATACTACAAAGAAAAAAATTAGCCAATGCTTGCGCCAGGGAATTGGCCATAAAGGGCGTGGCTGGACTACTTTTTCACACGCAATGAACCGAGCACAAACGGGCTGCCCTGTACTTCTACGCGATCGTCAGATTTGACATGCTCATGATACGCACCCGAAAGATCGGAGAGGACCTTCCCGCGCGCAACCGTTCTCGATGTAGACGGAACCTTCGGCAGCACTTTGTCTGCACGCTCCGTGAGTACTTGCTCGACATTGTCTGAAACGAGCTCCACCTTCCCAAAACAATGCGGGCAAAGCAGATATTCACCGTCCTTTGAACGGCGCTGTTGCAGAACATATTCATTCGAAACTGGGCGGTATTCCCTCCATACCCAGTTTGCATCGACCTTCCTGTTCGGACCAGGAAGCGACATCGTTGCAATCACCTTTGATTCCTGCTGACAAACCACTTTCATCGTCTGCATGTTTCTTCTCCTCTGCACTGCAAGCCATTGGCAGCACACGATTTTATTTTTCTTCTTTGGGTAAGATAACCCGGCCGGGGTCGCTTGTCCCGGCCGGGTTAGGGGGGTCGGTCACAGGCTCGCTTGGGAGGGTGCCCGTGAAACAGGATTCAAGAGTATCCTGCAAGATCTCAGTCGTCAACTCTTCTTGTTTTATCGGCAATTCGATCCCCCTGAAAATCTTGCACAACACAGAAAGCACCCTACTCTGAATCGCTTGGTAACTCCCGAAATCCACCCAACCAGATCCACCGCACTCTGGGCACACTTCATCGAGCTCCTGTGGCGTCCTACTTACAAGCAAGGCCATTGCCACCTCGGCGTCCTTGAACCGCTTGTGGATGCCATGTCCGGCCCTTGTGCACGCCTGAAAAAGTGTCCCGTTGTCATCAACCTTGAAAATGTTCAAATCATCACACCTGAATCGCACATTCTTGCCTGTAGCAAAACTGAGGTCTTTCCCCATCAATGCACGGGCAACCTGCGTCGGTGTGATTTGTACAAACCGTTCGTCTGTCATGAAACTTTTTCCTCGTAGATTTCCTGAAGCTTTTCCCATTGCTTTGGCGTGATTGGTTTCTCCTCAATGTCGCATTCAACTTGCTCGAGAAAGGTCACTTCCCAAGCAGTGAACAAACGATCATCTTCAAACATCGCTTGTATACATTTTTCGACAATGGATTCCAATTCTTCAGGGTCGATAAATTCACCCATATCAGCACCTTCCTTATTGAAGCGGCGGCGGCGGAACACTCAGCTTCTTGTCCCACTCTTCTCTGTGCACCTCAGCATAGCGAGCAAATGCATCCAATGGAGAGCTAACGATTGATGCACTCCCGTCAATCTCTTTGCCTGTTTCCGGGTCAACTGCTTGAACCTGCAAGCAAAGACCGGACGGCTCGAACCGTGTTGCTTTCCACATGTCAATCAAGTTGTCCAATGTCCACACATTTGACTGCAACATCGAAGTCGCCATTCTTCCCGTTACCTCAAGATGCGCTCTGGTTCCTGTGACAATTTGCGTGGCGAGATCATTTGCCTCTGGATTCAAATATTCTTTGTCACACCCAGGGCACCTTACTTCGTGGTTTCGGATAAACACCGCATCTTGACCGAGTGTAATATCGACATACACCGGACGCCTGGATTCATATCCGATCTTGAAATACAGATCATGTCCAGAAATTGTGAGTTTCACAGTCCTGCAATCAATCGCGCCGTCTTTGAGTTTCCGCTCGACACTGACCCATTCTTTGTTCACAGTTTCCCTCTCTTTCGTTATTTCGCTGCCCCCCAGATCGACAACCCAGCAATTGCAATCATTTCAAAAAATGCAGCGCCGCCGAGCAACCACGGCACAACCCGCTTTTCTCGCTCAACAGACAGCCGCAACTCTCTTTCCTCTAACAGTGCATTCGATGAAATTGAATTCGCTTGCTCCGCACTTTTGGCAATCGCCATCCACATTGCCCTTTGGTGAACAAGATTTTCCACTTGTCCAATTTGTGAATCCGCCCACTCTGCCCAAGGGAAAAATGCTCGATAGTCAACAACCATGTGCCCGACAGTTTTCCACCCTTGCCCATCTTTTTCAAAACACTTCAGCACAACACCGTCCACCGTGTGCTCTTGTGCAACTGGAAATTGATATTCCCTATCCGGTCGTCGGGGAATTGTCGTCTGTGCGGTTGCCGTATATGACATCGTCAACAGCATCACCGTTGGCAGCATCATCAATAAACCTGTGCATTTCATCCGCAGTCGTTGCAGCATCAATTGCGATTGGCAAAGCCGCCTTTGCTTCATTTTCATATTCATTGCGCTCCTCTTCTAACTGTCCAACTGTGGCGTGAACGATGTCTGCGAGATCTTGGCGTCGCTCTTCTTCTAAGATTACATCGAGCCCATCTTTGCCAGGTGTTTCATTCGATAAGTGTTTTGGAATTGTCACGAAATACCAAACAGCAGCGACAAGCAACGCACCGATAAATACACCGAAGCCTAGCCAGCGTGCCCACGCCGGCAACCCTCGGTAAAACTCAATCACCGAGTACGGGTTCATTGTGTTCCTTTTAGATCATCTTTGAATAAGCGTTTTGCAATCTTGCGCCCATGAGCAGCAATGAAGCCAGCCCAGATGCCGACCAAAAGCTTTGCACCCCACTGGCATGGCTCATCTGCACACACTGCGCCTGGGAGGAACGCTGCTGCCCCGCCAATGGCAATTGGCAACATGGGCAACATAGTTCGCCAAAGCCAGTGGGAGGCGAGCCTGGCCGTTTTCCCAGTGGGCGTTTTCCCAATGGGTGTCTTTCCAATCCACCATAGGAAAACAAAGATTCCTGCGGCAAGCACCAAAACTTGCGGTGTCAACAGTATCTCTTCCAACGTGTTCATCACACCTCCTTTTCCAGTGCACATGTTTTCAATGCACGATTTGCAATCCTTCTCATGTCATCCCTCTGGACATACACTTCATACGAGTCGTTTGTTTTTTTCATGTTTGCGATTTCCGACATTGGCTCTGACAAAAAACGAATCACATTTTTAGCGCGCAAATTGGCCCACCGCAAAAGCCAATCACGCTCAGCAACGGGCACGTCCCAAGACGCCATCCAGCGATCGATTTGTTCAACTGCACAATCATCTATCGAATTATCTTGTTCCACTTTTGCACCCTCCTTTATCGACGTTGCCATAAATATGTCGCAAATAACACTGAAAAATTCGGTGGTGATTTTTTAATAAAAAAGACGCCTGTCCACAGGGGTTGGCCTGGAGAATGAGTTGACTTGCGTTTGGCTCAGTTTTGAAAATACTTCACATTTTGTTTTCAGCAGTAAAGAACAACAGGCGTCTCGCTCCCAAGTCAGGCATCGAACCTGCTTGCTGAACAGGGTAATTCGTCCATCGTTCGGACAGTTAACCCTACAGCGCCGACCGACCTCGGCACTTGGGAGTAGAACAGTTTTTCGTCATGCCCAGGACTTGTCACTTATGATTTCAGGCTTCAATCTGCAATCGTTGGTGCAACGACTGCTTCGTAGATATTATCTAGAATCTTAAGTGCAACATAATTGTGCATTACCATTCCTTTGGTCATTGCTACAGAGTCAAACGTGCACGTTCTACTATACGTATATGATAATGGGTGCACTCCATCGCTGCCCGCCCCGTAGTTGTCCAGTGGCAGCGCTGCTTTGAACCAGTCTGCAAACGGCAGTTCACGAATCATTGCTGCTTCCCGCAAACTATCAGACAACATTTCGCTTTGTGCAAATCTCCCGTCAGCCCTCGGCGGTGGTGAAATGACAACCGGAACAACTCCTTGTGCAGAAAGTTCATCGCACAGAATCATTATATCATCGACAACAACATCGATCGCCGCCTGGTCACCATCATCAATCACACCGAGATTATTTGTCCCAAAAGTGATCAATGCATACTGAGCATTTGTGTAATCGATTTCTTGCTGCAAATATGTCGGAGACCCCGTTAGCGCCCACGGAGCTGTCCTGGATGGGTAGTCAGCAATACTTTCCCGTGTATATGGATTGTCTCCGTTTTCAAATGTTATTCCGTTGAAAAATTCGACAGCATTTGAAAGCTCAGGGAAACATCTTAGATCTTTTACTTTGATCCAAAAATATTCTTCATCTGCATTCCCTTGGGGCCAAGTACAATTTCCGAGGAACCCAGCGTATTCGCCACCTCCATGGGACAGTGAATCTCCAACTGTCATGAACGAATTTGGCGTTCTCTGGAAAGCTGGGTCATTGATAATCGATCTAATGTTATCCAATACACCACCTGTTACATGCTCAAACACGTCATCGGCCACAGGCGTACAATTTTCCAAAATATATTCATCGGTTTCAGTATCAGCACCGGTGTCAGTATCGGCATCGGTGCTGGTATCGACATCGGTTTCGGTGTCCGGGCACCCCGGGGTAGGGTCACACTCGTCACCTATCCCGTCATCGTCACAGTCTCCCTGTTCTGGATTGTAAACACCTGGGCAGTTGTCGATCTGGACACAGGTACATTCTTCATCCTGGATGCCGTCTTCGTCCTCGTCCTGCGCATAAGCTACGAACGACAAACACATGAAAAGCACAACCGCGAACATCATAACCACAAATCTTTTTCCCATCGTAGTCTCCTCCTGTTGACTGTTTACCTATCGAATACTTTTTCTTTTCCCGTCACTTCTTCTTGTTTTTATACCTTGGACATATGCAATAAGCAATTCGAGTGCGTCTGTTGCCATTGCTTCCAGAATGTCCATCCTGTCTGCACGTATAAACGCCATGCGCCTCTTACCTTGAATCTCTCCATGGCACCGGCGGCAAACTCTTGCAATTTCGTAGTCGTGGCACTTCTGCCCCATACCTTTTTCGCCAAAATGATGAAGCTCTTCTGCTTGCCGCGAAACCCCTGTTGTTCTTCGGCACACACAACAAATTCCACCCTGTTCCTTTGCAAATCGAAGAAATTCAGGATCGCGAATCCTTTTTTGTGAACCAATCAAGGCAGCACAGAAACAACGGTCGCTGTTGACGGAACAGTCGAGCTGTTGTGGTCGCTCAGCAGTTGATTGTATTGACCGATTACTTGATTCAGCTTTGCCTTTATTGCTGCAACTTCCCCGACACCGCTTGCGTCCAACGATGATGCTATTCCTTCAATCACAGTAGAAAACACTGTGGGCTCAGGTGTCAACGCTGCATTGCTGTCGTTGGTTTGATCTGCAATCGTGATCCGTTGCCCAGGTGTCCCGAGTGCAAGTGCAACTGCGGACCGTTGCACTTCATCGATTGTGATGTCTGCGTAATATGAATCAGCGGCGTTTTGAATTGCCTCGATGATTGCTGTTTTCGTACTCAAAACACCACCTCCCCAATGATCAATGCTGCCCCGCATGCAACCATGACAAACCCTATCGATGACGTCATGAGTGATGCTACTGTCGGCCGATATGTTTCCCCAAATGATTTTGCAACAAAAAACTCCGCGATTGCTTCTCGTAAAAAAAACACAAAAACAAGGCCGCCACCGACAATTTGGATAAATGCTGCCAGGAAAACAACTGACAAAAAAATCACCTCGATCATTTAATCCTCCAAGTAACAATGCTGATGGTATGCCTCACAACCAACGATCTTTGCCTCGCCCTCTGGGATTGACATCAGGCAAGCAGCGCATCTCGTCTCGTCAACGAACACTTCTGCATCCTCCATCGGCAATAAAAATCTTTGGATTTCAACTTCGCCATCGCCCTCGAGCTCTGCAACCAATCTTCCAATGCGTACAACTTCATTTCTGTTTTGGTTTTCATCGGTCGCATCCAGTGTCAAAATTTGATATTTGAGCGACCGAATATGAACCAGCTTGCTTTCGAGAACTGTGACATCTGGAAACGGAGGGTTTCCAAGCAAACACACTCCTTCTTTGATTCCAAGCTCAAACGGGTGCGGTGCATCCGCGTCTGACAACATTGCCTGATACGGGCTCAACCCTCCATCGAGCGACTTGTGATCTGACATCTCCCCCTCCTATTGCCTCCGCGTTTTTGCCCCTACGTCACTGCCACGCTCTATCTGCTTCCCTCCGCGGAGAACAGGCCGCGACTTCGTTCGCTTTGCGGCAAATGCCTTCGACACTTCATGCGGCAAAATCGTTGCAACGATATCGCATGGCGGCAAGCCTTCCGGCATTTTGTGTACGATGTTTACAGCTTCGATATGCCATTTTTTTGTCGTACATTCTGTCGCAATCAATTTGCGAACCTTCGCCATCTCTTGCTTGTTTCCGCGTTTCATTGCGGCGACATCGGCCTTGATAATGATTGCGCCACGCCACTTTGGCGGGTCGACAGAGCGATCCATTATTCCCACTTTTATCTCGCTAATAGTCATCGTCTCCTCCTTGATCGTTCCCGCGCCTCAGCGGCGCATAATCTTCACATGAACGAAATACATCTGAATGCGGGCACCTCTGACCAGTCTTCCTGCAAATGTGCCCTGCCTTGCGAAGACTATCACACTGGACCCTGTCATACAGATCAATAAGCTTCTGGATAACCTGGTGAGCACGTGGACCGATGAATACGTTCCGTCTAGTCATGTCCAAATATTTCGTCAGTTGCGTGTGTGCTTGCCCTCCAGGGCGTGCGTATTTCAACAACTCCAAAAACAATTCCTCTGTATCCTGGTGCCCACCGAATTTCATCCATTCCCTCCTTTACGTTTTCTCGCAACATTGAAGTTTGTTTTTTTAGTCGAGTCAAAAAACCAGTTGCTGAATTCCGGTGGGACATCAATACGCTTCCATTTGGTCACATAATAGGCCCGGCGTGCGTCCTGCCTGCTCCCGTAATGATTCGCATTTGGAAACTTGTTCTCAGCCTCCCCGTCCGCCCACCGGTCAAGAGCAGCAAGCAGATCGATCCATGCTGTTTTATATCTTTTCCACGATAAGTTTTTTGGCCATGCCCTTGGTTTTGAACCGTCTATATTGAGCCCAAACAACCACGGTCTTCGGTGCATTTCATGCGCCTTGATCGCCGATGAATATTTGCGCATTATTTTGCTGAACGAACGGCCTGTTTCCTTCGAGCGCTTTGCGTAAACCCATGCGATCGCAAAACACTCTTCAACAGACCAGAATCCGGCCTCACCGACGCAACTTCTTGCAAGCCAAACTTTGTTCTCAGCAGTCCAGCTCAACCTCGGAATCGGCCTGTCAATTTCTACGGCTGCGTCCTGGCCAGCTTCCATGGCCATGAGCGTTTCTGATGACTGCTCCGCGAAACACTGAAAGCTCAAAAGCAGAAACGTCATCAAAACAAAAATGGTTTTCAAAATCTTGAATTTCATCGAGTCCTCCTTATAGGTTTTGAACGAAAACTTTATGCAATTCTTCCACACGATGTTCGAAGTAATCCCACGGAAACCCCGCTGGGTCCCATTTTCTCCGTGTTGCTTGCAAGTGGCCGATCAATCCGATGTGTTTTAATGGCTTTGAAATCGCCGTCTTTGCAATATGCCTTCCGTGTGTACGAGGAAAAACTGGTGCTTTGCCGAGTGCCTTGAACCTACTTGCTGCCTTCGCATCTATTGGCGTCGGGCAAAGAAGAGCAAGCGCAACCCATATCCCAGCGCTCAATCTAGCAAGGGCCTCTGTTTGCGGTGCTGTGAATTGAAAAACATTCATTGGCTTACCGTGGATGACATCTTTTCCGATCGCATGCGGAAGATTCCCAAACCGTTCACAGCGGTCTTTGTTGTAATACCACGGTTTTTTATCTGCCGATGGATACAAATTGCACTCGATACCAACTGAAACGTTATTGTGCTTCCCTCCGTGCCATGCGCGATCTTTGCAATCCAGGAATTGCCAAATCATACCGTCATCGTCGATTGCAAAATGAACAGACAATCCGCGCTCATTATGCAACGTATTGAACACTCTACCAGCACCATTTCCGTCGCCGCCAGTGTGGTGAATCATTATTTGTGAAATGCCATCTATGCCTTTTGACCTCGCACCATAACGCTTCCCGTCGATCTTTTCACTTTTAACCCTGCCTGTTTTTCTGTCTTCGACTTCTTCAAGATAAGACACATTGCGATCATATCCGTTGAATCCACCTGGGTCATTCCATTTCACAATCTCTGTGCCGATGTGAAATGCGCGCTGGCCAAGCATAAAGCTTGTGCCGTCACTACTCGGTGGAGAACTGGGCTCCAGAAAATGATGGTGCTTTATTTCCATTCTTGCCATTCCTTTCGGTTGTATTGTAGCAGGGAAATTCTATTCAATAACAACAGTGTTCACTAGGACCATCGAATCTGCGCCACACTATTTGCGAAGCCTAACGTTTCTCGGACTTATCATTTCCGGTTGCAGCAAGGTGGTTTGAGAGCTTTTCCATGTCAGCCGCTGACAGCTTACCTGTTGTGGCAGAAGTTGCCCGCATAAGAATTGCCTGTGTATTCGCTGCTGTGATGATTGCATTCTGCTTGATCCGTGCAAGTGTTTCAGACGCCTTGCACACGCCTTCGACGTCTTTGTTTTCCATGGCATCGCGAAGCATCACAGTTACGGCCATGACCTCCGATTTGCACTCTTCTGTAACAAGCTTGTAAAAAGGATTCTCGCTCTCAGTTGTGTCTCTGTTGTCAATTTGGTTTTGATCGCTCATTGTATCTTTTCCCTTTTGTCTGCGATCAACGGTTGCTCCCATTGATCAATTTCATCGAAATTTGCTGGCAATAATTCAACAACTTCCAGCTCTGCATCAGGCAAAATGCCATCAATCTCGTCGAGGTATGCGACAAGAAAGTCGAACGGATCTTCCTGATCTTCATATGCGAGCCAAACATATCGCAAAACAGGTTGCCCTGCTTCTGTCTTTGTTCTCTTGTCACCATCGACGCGCAAGACATACCCGCCTTTTTCCTCCGATAATCGCAAGAAATCTTGCAACAATGTCGGGCCGCCGATTAGCATCTTTCCGTCTAACTCCAACTCCTCTCGCACAGCAGCCAACGCCCTTGCAAGGTGGCCATTGTCAACAATGAAATTCTGTTCTGCCTTGTCTTCCCGTTCATCGCGGCGCTGTTCTTCAAAGTCCAATGCTTCCTGGACAACCGGATCTGCTGGCGGGGTATATTCTGTGTCTTTGTAAATTCCGAAATTGAATTTTTTTGCGAGCGCATCCCGCGTGTCATTGCGGACTTTTGTGTCCTTGCGCCTTGACCACGTTTTGCCTTTTGCCCGCGCTTCATCTGCAAGTTGATCACTGGCGGCATCGATTGCATCAAGGCACGCTATCACCTCAGGAGGAAATCCTGCGAAAACATCTAGCGCCATGAAGTACAATGCCTCGCCTTGCCATGTTTGCTCGGCAAAGCCTGGGCTTCCATGGTTTAACAGCCGTACTCCATCCATCGCCTTTGTGATAAACGCTTTGTGTTTGACCAAGGAACTAAATCGCCACGGTTCTCGTTTGTTCAAGAATCGTTTCAACGTATCCATTTGTTCCTCTGACATTTCTTTCAATAGCTCAATCTGGTTTTCATCCAAATCAGAACGCGTATCTATGTCAGATGGGCAAATGCGCCTCGGGTCGAAATGGACTAAGTGTTCCGCTTCCACTTCTGCAACCGGCACAGGTTTTTGCTTTGAAACTGTCTCTGGTATCAAAACATTTTTCACAGCATGAGTGACTTCGTCAAATGGCACTCGAGCGATCGCTGCCCGGCCTTGAACAGATGTCCGCTCTTTACATTTTGCACACCGGAACACAACAGCAGTTCTGGTTTTCTTTTCCTCCACAAAACCAACGCTCCCGCATTGACATACGATCATTGTCGTTTGTTCTGTCGGCTTCCCTTTCGAAAGATCTGGACCTGGCATCAATAATCCTCCTGGTGTGACGCCGCAACTGGCGTCCACGGCTTCTGGTTAGCACTGTCTACTCCAAATCCGCCACTGTCAGGATCAAGCCCTGGAAACATCCCGTCTGTTTCCCGATCCCAGCCGCGCATATGCATCCTAGACAAATCCCCCCAAAGGCGAATATTCCCTGTTTTTCCATGCGATGATTTTGCAACAATCAACTGGACATCGCGCCGAGTATCATCTTCGTCGTCCTCGTAATATGCTGGGCGATAAAGCATCCAGCCAGAACGAGCGACCTCTTCGACCTTCCCTGCTTGTTTCAAATCAGCTAACACAGGGCGCTTTCCTGGGCGCTTCTCAACTTCCCTGTTGAGCTGATGCAAATACAGCCCAGGTATGTTTAATTCCTTCACGAGATCCCTTGAACCGGCTGCAACCTTAGACACCCTTGCAGTTTCATTTTCTGCATCAGCACCGATTTCCAAAATATGATCAACAATCAAAAGATCTAATCCATGCTCTTCTTTGTGAGCGTGGACAAGTGTTCGTATTTGATCAACTGACATCCCAGATGTGTCATCAACCCAAAACGGCAACCCTGACAACTTTGTCACTCCTTGGATTAACCGCGGATAGCTGTCAGGGTGAACAGACCGAAGCGTCAGCGCTTGCAAGTCGACATCGGCAAACCTTGACAAAAGTCTCAGTGTCAAAAAATACCGAGTGTCTTCCAGCGTAATCACGAGAACTTTTTTTCCAGAGAGTGCAACATTGATCCCGACATTCAAAGCAAGGCAAGATTTCCCCATTGCCGGCCGAGCGGCCAACACGGTTAACAGCCCTGCAAACAATCCTCCGACAGTCAGATCTATATTGTTTATCCCAGTCTTCACGAGCCCCGGTGGTTCTTTCCCCTCCATAATATCGCGAATCGCATCTTTCAAATCTTCATCTATTCTTCTCGGCCCTCCTTCTTTCCGAATACTTGATGCAGCCGCTTTTACGATTGCTGTCCTAGATTGTGCGATATATTCGTCAAAGTCCATCGTGCCGATATATGCGTTGGCAACAATTTCCTTTGCTGCATACAACATTTTTCGAACGACAGCTTTATTGCTGACAATCTTTGCATAGTGCTCGACATTGGCGACTGTCGCAATATCATCGACCAGCTTATTGATTGCCATTGCACCCCCGATGCTTTCCAACATTCCTGAATCGCGGAGGTGCGTGCCAAGGGTGACGGGGTCAATCGGCGTCATTTTATTTTTCAGTTGCTGCATCGCTTGATATATGCGCCGGTTCGATTCGTAGTAAAAATCTTCGTCCCGAATACCACCGCCAATTCTAGACAGGACTCGATTGTCCAACATGACCGCCCCAAGAATTGCCTGCTCAGCAGCAGCATCGTTCGGAGGAACATGATCAATCATTTTGTCGTGCCTTTCATGCGATTGACTTTTGCCTCAAGATCACCCGCGCCTGTGTTGGTTTGTGCATTTTGACCACTGCTATTTCTCACCCCTCCTCGTTCTTGTGAAGCTGCAAACCGCCCTGTCAAGAAACGGGCAATTTCCTTTTTTGATTTTTGACGGTTTTCCATTGTCCAATTGCCAAGTCGATGAACCAGGGCAATGTCAACCGCTGGATAGGCATCGCCACCCAACTGCCCTGCGAGCACAACAGGGTCCTCTACGGCTTGCCAAGCTGTCATGATGCCCTTGCCGGGGATATAGAATGTCGCAGCCCTAAGGGCGTCCCACGCCTGCCTCTGACGATGATTGAACCCATCCGGCGGTTCCTCTGGCTTTCCATCAACTACAAACTTCTTGCTATTGACTGGGCGGTGAGTGCGCTTGCCGCGCTTGCCGCTAGGTCCGCCCTCTTCTTGTCTTTGATCTGAACTTGAATCTGAATCTGAATCTGAATCTGAATCTGAACTATATTCAGGGTCCTTTCGGCAATCCTTCCCCGAAGGCTTCGCGAAGCCTTTCGGTAAGACTTCCTCGAAGGCTTTGCTAAAGGCTTTGCTAAAGGCTTCAGGCAAGGATTCCACGAAGGCTTTAAACTGTTGATAATGCATGTGTTTCAGTTCGCCGTGTGGCAACCCGTTAAAGTTGACCCCCCAGGACTTCAGCACGTTTGGATTGTTTGGTTTGTTGTAGTCAAGGAAATGCGGGATGCGAACCAGCAAAGCCTTTTCATCATATTCGACAAAGCCTTCGGCCAAGGCTTCGTTAAAGGCTTTCCTGTATCTGCCCACTTCCCATCGCTTGTCTTCGGCAAGTCCAGCAATCCCTGCCTTGAATAACCCAAATTGTGTCGCCATTGGCGTGGTCAAAAGGTGAAAAAACACAAGCTGGCAATCGTCAGACACAAAAGGGAATTTGTCATCGTTCCAGATCAGCCGATGTATATTCACGTAAAGGCTCATTTTTCTTCCTAACCCTTGTTTGATGCCTTCGCGTCTTCTGCCATTTTCTTGCTCAGGCCACGCCCCTTTTCTTTGAGCGCTGCTGTTTTGTCGGATGTTTTCTTTTCGGCCGGCGTTGGTTTGCTTGCTTTCCTATGCAGCATTTGCCTCACACGAACAAAGTTTTCGTGGCTAATGTCATCGAGTGTATCAATCTGGCAGTGTTCGCATATCTTCTGAGTGTTTGAATTTGTTTTCGCAATCAATTCTTTGAGCTCTTTGAGCTCTGACCCCGTCACAAAATCAACAACAGAAGCATCGTTGTCGGTTTGTGCGATCCCGAGAAGTGCTGTTGCTGCATATCGACGGGCGTAGGTGATTGTCATCCCGATGCATTGTGCGACGCTGAGTGTCTGTTTTCCTTGTTTTGATGTTTTGATTTCAACTGGCATCGTGAAAACACTCGAGACCCATTGCCCGCTTTTGTGCGAAAGCATCGTCTCGACAGAGACGTACAGCCCCTGTGCATCAGCATCTCCAACATTGCGCGGAGGTGCATCGATGACAAATTGCATCAACGACAACCCGTGCTTTGAAATCACAGGGCGAACAATTTCCAGAACATCCGCAAGATCAGCATAGCTGTAACCGAATCCTTCTTTCGATTTTGATGCGTCTTTAAATTCACCTTGCGCGGCTGACAGTGCCGCGGAACACTCGTTGATCGATTCGCTGCGTTGCATTATTTGTCTCCAAACATTTTGCCGGTGCAAGACGACGCGGCCTGTTTCAGTTGTTCTTTCAATGTCTCAGCCTCATTTTCCAAAGCGCGAGTGTACATTTCTGTCCTGCTTCGCAGATCTTCAAATGCTTCAAAAACGAGTTCTGGGTCAATCTTGTCTTTGGTAAAGTGGGCCAGCTCAACAGCAAGACCGAGCGTTCGATTCTCTTCTTCATCAGATGCATCACGTTCAACTTTTCTCACGCCATACACTCTGAATGTTTTAAATGGATTGCCCTGTTTGTTGTATCGATCGAAGTCAATATATGGATGTTCGTGTTTCAGAAGATCCATGTCGAAACCTTTTCGGCCTTGCTGCTCGGACCTCATGAATTTTATTCCGCTAGGCAGTTGAATCCGTTCCAGCTTTGCGTCTTCCATCGCATCAATGATTTGCTCTTTTACAATTTCAAGCCGAGCGGTTGCAGCGTCGAGTGAATCTTTTGCAACTGCATATTGCTGCGACGCAACTTTCCAAGCATCACTGTCGACTTGTTTGTACTTTCCACCTTTGCGAGAAATTGGCTGCGGTGCCGGTGTGGTGAACGGAGGCAATTTCGAAACGATATGGTTGTTCCAAAAATCATCTACAGATTCACAAATCAATTCGCTTAAAGATTCGTCCCATGGAATTTCAAATGTGATGATTTCTGCCGACTCAGGTTCCCAAATGCAAAGCCGAACACCTTTGCACTGACCAGGGCCCCAGGCAAAGGTCCCTGTCTTTTGTGCGACAGCCATTTGGTATGCGGATTGAATGATGTAGTAATCACGAAGACCCTCTGCCTTGATTTGATCACAAGACATCTGCCTTGGCGACTTGATCTCGAGCAGCCATCCGTCATCACAAATGGCATCCAGTGAGACGCGCCTGTGCGGCTTGTCTGGGTCTGTAAGGCAATAGCGTGCCCCATAGCGCTCGGCGTCATCTACTGGGTAATGGGTGACGATCCCGGTCTTCTCACCGAACCGCCTTGCTGCAAGCGGCTCGTAAGTGTGACCCCTTCGAAAATCCGGATTGTCGTTTGTGCGAGTCTCGATTTTGGTATCGAGCTTTTTCACGTAGAGCTTCATCTTCGTTGTGCCGAAGACTTGCCCAAGATATATGACCGGTGCTTCGCTTGCCCCGATCCCTTCCTTCCGCCATTTTAACCACTTTTGCTCATCCATCTGTCCTCCCTTTGCGACTATGACCGACTGTGGTTTGCTTATTCCATCCTGGGAATCATTGCCATCCCGTATTCTTCAGGAGTTACCGATTTGACCAAATCGACAACGTCAACATCGAACACTTTTGCAAATCGATAAAGTGTTGACTCCCTGGGCCGACCACGACTGACGATCCCTTTCAATGTAGAGGATGCGATGTCGAGTTCCCTTGCGAGATCAACCATGCGCATTCCGTGTTTTGCCAGCAACATGCTGACATTTGCGCCGAAGTTGTTGATTCGGCTATTCCGCCTGACCATTGATACCTCCAATTAAACTGCTCATGCAGCTACTTTTATACTGCTTTGCACTAAAAACAAAGCAAAAAAACCATAATACAAGCCACAGGCTAAATTCCCTCAGACAGCTTGGAAAAATCTGTGCATTGCATCATCGCCGACGAGCATTTCTTTCAGGTGCACAACATCGTCAGAAAACTTTTCGTTTATAGAGGCGTCTGATTCTGGCCCCACCATTATGCTGAAAGTTGAAAAGTCAAAAGTGTCTTTATATTCCTTGTACTGTTCCAGCCAGCTTCGTTCGATCGAAGCCTTGCCATCGGTGCACATGATAATATCTGCTTTTTTGAAACCACCTTCTCTGCTTATTATTTCAACAGCACGGTCCAGCGGGGCCATGAAATTCGTCCCGCCTGCAGAAGCAAAAAACGAAACCGAATCTGCTATTTTCACATGGTCGATGTTTTCATTTTTGTTGAATCGATCTGTGCGAAGCACCTCGCTTCCGAAGTGAACAATTGCGAACGATCTCTTTTGGAGAATTGCAATCTGCATAAATGCCATGGCCACTGCGGCAGCCCAGGCATCGCAGTTGTAATATTCCATCGACCCAGATGAATCCAGCAAAAAAACTATGGGACCTTGTTGCTCTGTTTCACGCGCTGTGATCTCAAACTGAGACAACGACCGCTCAGTCATTCTCCGCATGAAAAGAGGTTCCAGATCTTGATCGTCCAGCGTTGCCCACTCGGACGGCACGAGTCGTTCAAGCTCGGCCCCAGGTTCAATTCCACAGTACTCGTCAACGCCCTTCCGCGGTTTCTTTCGTTGCTCGTGGATGGCAATGCGGCGCAATCGCCCAGCCAGATCCATAATTCGCTTTAGGCGATCGTTGTTTTTCAACACAGCAGCAACACTTGCTGCTACTTCCCTACGGGCTCGCTTGCCAGTGTGCCCTTCAGTGCCAGGGAAGGCATCAAAGGCGTTCACTTCATTATCAATTTCTTTGTTTGCCTCGATCACACCTTCCCGAATTGCTGATCTGATGTCTGTTATATCCATGTCCTTTGCATACGCTTTATTATCGATTGCCTTCTGTGCTGCTTGCACAGAAAGACGTTCAATTTCATCTCTGATCTTTCCAACAGTTTCCTCTCCTGCGTTTTCTTCCTCCTTGTTTTTCAGCAACCGTTCCATCGCTTTTATTGCACCGAGATCCCTTTCGCTGCTTTTAACCTGCGTAGAGGGAACGGCTGTTTTGCCGAGCAACGTTTGCAGAATTGTATTTGTTGATTGAGCGCTCCAGTACTCATCGTGCACACACCTGTCGCGTAAGTCTTGCACCTCTGGGATCTCGTCCATCGCTGAATGTAGGCGCCGAAAAACATCTTGCCCAGGATTCGGATCTAAAACAGGGCTCGGTTCTGGTGAAACAAATTTATGAAACACTTCGTCGCTGAACCCGCTAAACCCCTGGAAGCGTATCTCGCCGGAGTTTACAACGTGTTCGTGTGATTTATTAACAAGTTGCTGGTAGCGCCATTGATGGCGCTCGTATTCACTTACATTGTAAAGCGGCATTGCGGCCCCCTATCCTCTATGCCAGAGAAGTTTTTCGTTGAACTCGTCGAACACTTTGATCGCGGCCTTGGCCCTGGTCCGAACAGTAACGACATCGGGGTGCCCTTCTGCTTCGTCCTCGAGCTTTCCAATCTTGTCAACCTCTTTCATTATTTTGTTGTTTACTCCGACCATGATTTCTTGTGCTTTGACTTTTGACATTTGGCCTGACTCAACAAGAAGCCAGGAAGGCAACTCCCTCATCGCAATCGCGATCCCGTCAATGATTGCCTCGGAGCGGGCACCGTATGGGTCAGCCGCGTTGCCGATGATTGACAACAACTTTGGACGCTCGTCATGTTTTTTCCACAACACATCTGCCAAGAATCGGAAGTCACTTGTTGCAATTGTGTCTCTTCCGTCAAGTACTGCACTGGCTTGCAACAAACGGATTGCCTTGACCCATGTCCGATCACTCGGGGCGAACCCGGCATCCTGAACCGCTGCCTTCACGGAGAGCAACAGGTCAACTTCACGATCATTAAATGGCACCGCCTTTACTGCATCACGGAGCATTTCTAAATCCTGTGCACCCAGCTTCACCGTGAGCCCACCAGTGCCACCGGCAAGCAAAAGATCCCGCATGTTTTTTTGCTGACCGATGTAATCGACCCAAAATCGACATGAAAACCGATCAAACATGGCGTCCAGGGAGGCGTCTGCTGGGTATTCATTTGATGCCCCTATGAGAATCTCAAGAGGAGCCGGAACTCGCCCGTCATTGTCAGCTACGCGCTCCTGCATGAGTGTCAGCAACGAGTTCAAGATCGAAGACGATGCCTTGAAAATCTCATCGAGGAACACAACCGGTGTATCCCATGCCCGACCGTTCACGCGCCGACGATAACTCCCCTTTTTCATCGCTTGAATATCTACAGGGCCGAACACTTCTTCCGGTGTTGTAAACTTCGTGAGAAGCAACGAAAAAGTGTCGAGGCCAAGTAACTCCGAAAAGGCGTTTACCAAAGCTGACTTTCCTGTGCCTGGAGGTCCAAGCAACAACGGGTGCTCCCCGGCTAATGCGGCCACAAGGAGGCCTCGGATTTCCGGTTCTCGCTCCTTGAACATCGATTGGAGTTCGGCACGCCCTGCCGCCAACCTTGCGTGTGCCTCCTTTGCTGTTGTGATTTGTACCGCTTTATTGTTTTTTGATTCAACCATTTTCGTGCCCTTTCATTCGTGCCATTTCAATGGTCCGTCTTTATCTTCTGGAAAAGTCCAAACAGTTTCTCCAAAGCACTCAAGACAAACAATGCCGCCTTCGTCTTGTTGTAATCCTGATGCAGAAACGTGATTGTTTGTGCATCGCATCAACGGGTGACCAAGGCCTGTTTCGCGAAACCACCGGTCTGGAACCGGTAGATCTTCAAAAACAAATTCCCCTCCAATTTCCTTGATTTCTTTCTCGGCAATCTCACGCATTGTTGTCACAAGTAAATCGATGTCCATTGTTGTTATCCGATCCCCCAGTGCTCTATCAACCTTGCGATTTGCTCCCACCGTGCGCGGTGCCGGCGTTCTTCTTCATTTGTGCATTGGCCACCGCCAATTTTTCGGCGACTTGCATCCAACGCTCTCTGCACACGACCGTGTTCATCACACATACACTTCGGTGCAGTCGTTATTATTCTGATGTCTGTTCGCATCATTTTCTCCTTTGTTCGTGGAAACCCTTGGTGCGCCGACTGTGCTCGGAAAACCAAGGGCGCCCACGAGCGGCGCTGTGAAAGGTCACTGCTACACGATTGCAGACAGTGATGTCTTGAGAGATGAAGCTGCCGAACC
>Ga0180433_10002719_pt1 | contig 26849 bp, 22 predicted proteins | sample SS_ome_8_FD_132980 | JGI IMG/M metagenome (GOLD analysis project Ga0180433, IMG submission 132980) | Hypersaline lake sediment archaeal communities from the Salton Sea, California, USA - SS_1_D_1 metaG | ecosystem: Environmental > Aquatic > Non-marine Saline and Alkaline > Hypersaline >... | reverse complement strand
TAGCGCTCTCGCCGTGCACCTGGTGCTTCCCACGCCCCGGCCTGTGATTCTCAACGCCCTTGCACCAGGAACGGCAAGCGCATATGACCCAATACCCGGCTGCTTGGGGAGCTGCGCCCCCCCGTGTCTGCACGGTAACGGATGCTCTCACAGCTGACATTCGCTATATCCGGACAGTATTGGGTGGGAGGTGGAATCGCTGACTCCGCTGAGGAACGCTGAGGGCACTGAAATGTCCCCTCAATGCCCTCAGCCCCGTCAGAGATTCAGTGATTCGGCCACTTGCTTTTCCAACAAGTAATGGTTCGAGCCATCTCTCAAGGGTGCGAAATCCGGGCTTAGTACAACCAAAGTGAGGCCAGCGGTAGTTGTGAGCAGTGACCGATATCATTCGACGGAGCCTGATCTTCTCTTGGCTGCTCTTACCTCCCGGGTTAAGGCAGCGACAGGCCCTTTCGACTATCGATTGAACGATTGGCGTGGGGCAGGGGCGTCAGCGCACTCTCACCGCTGTGCCGCTGGCTGAAACCATGAGCATCCCCTGGCGGATGACTTCGTAGTCGATGTCCACGCCCACCACGGCGTTTCCCCCTTTGCGCTCGGCCTCCGCAGTCATCTCCTCCAGGGCGATGGAGCGGGCCCGGCGCACCTCTTCCTCATACTCGGCAGAACGCCCACCGACGATGTCGGTGAAGCTGGCCAGGATGTCGCGGCCGATGTGTGCGCCCAGGATGGCCTCGCCGGCGACGATGCCCAGGTACTCCTCGGTCGGATGACCTTCGATCGTAGGTGTAGTGGAGATAATCATTTCGGTCATTTTCCCCTCTCTTTCCTGCTATCCCGTGATTGTTCTCTACTGATACTACGTTCTAAACACAGCGTGGTTGCGCGTGGATCGTGTTTTCAATCCATTGATCGGCTGAACGCCTGCGCTGCAGACGGTAGGACAGTCCTGTGTTGCGCAGCCGGCCCACAGAATGCGCGCGTCCGGCAAGTGAATCCTAGCACTTTCTTCACCCGCACTTGACAGATCTGTGCTACACTGAACGCGTGAGTAATGCGAACAGCCATGCTGCAAACAAGTGATCCGAGGTCTCGTCAAGGTATTAAGGGCGCTTGGGGGCATAACACTGAGCGAAACAGAGCCCGCTTACCGTTAAGGTGTGGTGGGCGCTTATTTTTTCCCACGAGTATGATGCGTATGTCTATATCGCCGCGACAACGCCCGGGGCGTCTGCTCATCAGAAAGTAGAAGTTGCAATGCCTCTCGTCCCAGGACAGGTAATCCACGGTCGTTACCGGGTCACCGCCCTGCTCAGCAGCCAGGGTGGGATGAGCGCTGTCTATGAAGTGATGGACAGCACGCTGAACGTCCGCTGCGCGCTCAAGGAGCTATTGCCCTATCCAGGCACCGACGAGAGCGCATTGCCTGGGCTTCGCGACCAGTTCCAGCAAGAAGCTCGATTGCTGGCTGGTCTTCGCCACCCCAACCTTCCGCGCGTTAGCGACTACTTCGAGGAGGACACCAATGCGTACCTGGTGATGGATTTCGTCTATGGCAGACGGCTGGACGAGGTCATTGGCCAGGATGGGGGGCTGTCCGAGGATGAGGTGCTGGAATGGGCGCGTCAGTTGGTGGAGGCCCTCGCGCATTGTCACCAACGAGGCGTGATCCACCGTGACGTCAAGCCGCAGAACGTGATCGTCACGTGGGGCGGACAGGCGGTTCTGGTCGATTTCGGACTGGCCAAGCTGGTGGATGCCAGCGATCCGCATACGCGGACAGTGATGCGTGGCCTGGGCACGCCGGAGTACGCCCCGCCGGAGCAGTACGACACTCGGAAAGGAGGCACCGACCCGCGCACCGATGTCTACTCGCTGGGTGCGACGCTGTACCATGCTTTGGCGGGCAAACCGCCGCCGACGGCAACTGAGCGGGTCGTGGACCCGGAGATCCTGGTGCCCTTGCGGCAACTCAGGGATGACGTAAGCGAGGTGACCGACCAGATCCTTGCGAAAGCGATGGCGCTCCGTCCCTCTTATCGGTTCCAGAGCGTCGCGGAGATGTACGTGGCGCTGTTCGGCTCGCCCTTGCCCAACCAGGTAGAAGCAGAAAGCACTGCATCTCCTGGAATGGGCACCAACCTGCTGCCACAGCCGGCGGAGTCAAGCGGATTCCTGCCGTGGAGAGCGATCACAGGGCTGCAGATCAACCGGCGGGTTGGTCTGGCGGCGATTGGCCTCGTCTCTCTGGCAACGTTCGTCTCGTTGCTGGCCGGCAGTGTCAGTGGCAGTGCGGTTCCGACCGCTACAGCGACCTCCACGGTCACTGCCACGACTCTGGCCACCGCCACTCGCGCACCGACAGCGACCGCTTCTCCCACTGCAACCCCGGCGGCAAGCCCCACCTCGAGACCGACCACACAGCGGCCCACCGAGACGCCGATGGAGCTTAACCTGCACGCCATCCTGGCGACGGAGGCAGCGATGCCGACTCCTACGCCGATTCCAACTCAGGTCTTCATTCCTTCGCCCACCTTCACGCCGCCGCCGCCGACGAATACTCCCAAGCCAGCGGGAGGTGGGTCTTCGCCCTCCCGCCCGACAATTACACCCGAATCTCCCACACCGGAGCCGGATACCCCCACGCCAAGGCCGCCGGACACCCCCACGCCCCGTGGCACGCCGGCCCCGGATTCAACAGAGCAACCGAAAGAGGAGCCATCGGCTCCAAGCGCGACAGAGGAACCATCAACTGGTTAGTGTCGCAGTCGAGGTGATAAGTGTGATTGCCTTCTCAGCTACACCCCACCGCTCAGCAGCCTGTGGGACCCGGTGCAGATGAGTGCGCAAGCCTGGATTCGATTGACCGGTTGATCACGCAATGCCATTTGTGCTCAGACGTTAACAAAATGAAACGGTATCGAAACGGATCCGAAACACTTGAGAGCTATGTGGTGGTGTATACTATACTGGCAGCTTATGGGGATCGGCCTGGCTGTGGATGTCCTGGTAGAGAGGGGCCGCCACTTTCTGTTGCGGGGCCCGTTTAGAGCCTGGAAGGGAGACGAACGATGGTTTCGACAGTCACGACAGCGACCGTTGCCACACTGACCACCGTCGCTATCGCCGGTTCGCTTGCGTTGATCGGCATCTTCACGCTGCTGGCCCTGCTGGTCCAGAAGGAATTGATCACCTCTGCCAGGGGACGCTTTGCCCATGCTCTTGGTCGGGTACTGAACATCGGCATCGTGCCGCTCTTGATCGTATTTGTCCTGATCGTCGCTGTGAGGGTTGCGGACGCGCTAAATTAGTCTCCGGTTCGTCCTCGTCGATGAGGCTATGGGGCAGCAGCTCCGTAGTCTTTCTTGTTGCCTATCCCTCAGCCGCTTTCACGGCCCATACAGATGATAGGCGATGAGGTCGAAGTGGTTTACCCCAAGGGGCATCGTTAGAAACAGCAAGACGTTGGTCAGGCCATGCGCCAGCGACACCCCCACGATAGAGCCGGTGACCATCCTGGCCAGGCCAAAGAACACGGCTACGTTCAAGACGAAAATGACGTCGGGCAGCGACTGATATCCCACGTGCAGCACGGCGAAGATGACGGCCACGTACAGCACTCCCCATATCCGCCCCATTGTCTCTGTCACCGCCTGCTGCATCATTCCACGGAAGATCAGTTCCTCCGCAAAGCCGGTGCAGACCAGCAGGATCAGCGTTGGCAGCCATATTTCGTCCCAGGTGAAGTTCTGGGCCAGTGGGTCGGGTTGCAGGATCCGGTACTCGACGTATCCGAAACTCATGCCGGTGAGGGCCACCAGTACCTGGAGCGGGAGTGCCTTCAGATTCAGCCCGATCCCTGCCCTGGAAAAGTCGAGCATCCGCAGGGCGATGATTGCGGCGGCGAACAGGGGCACGCTGACGATGAAGTACCAATAGACCAGGGGGAAGCGGGTCAAGGGCATGGACAGGCTCAGCATGCGGATGAGTGGGGCGAACGCCAGGCTGAGCAGGAGCCTGTGGCTGGGATGTCCCCACGTCGCGGCTGTGTGCAGCAGCAGGATCAGCAACAGAACTCCGTGTACCACCAGCCCGCCTCGCGGGGCGATGAGGGTGGTGAGTACCTCGGCGGTGGCTAGTGCGAGCAGATACGCCAGGGCGGTCAGGGTGGGGTGGCTGCATAGCGCTCCACGGATGCACTGGAGGCCCTCTGCTTCGATCGTGGACGGCTGCTCCGATCGTGGAGTGGGCAGAGCATTCCATCCCTTGACCGGAGGCCGGGCGGGCCCCGGCCCCAGCGCCTCCAGTCTTCGCCGCGCCAGTGCGTTGCGCCGGTTGATAGTCAGCACCTGGGTCAGACAGAAGCGCCGTTCCTCGCCCGAGTCCACCGCGTCCGCCAGCCACAGCCAGCCGCGCTCCGAACGTGGTTCGGCTTGAATCGCTGCCTTGAGCAGGTGGCGGGCCTCCGACCGATGGCCTGCCTTGAGCGCGGCGGTGGCTGATTCCAGCAGCGGGCACCTGGCAGGCCCCACTCCCAGCGCCTCCAGTCCGCGCCGCGCCAGGGCGTTGCGGCGGTTGATGGCGAGCACCTGGGTCAGGCAGAAACGACGCTCCTCGCCCGAATCCACCGCGTCGGCCAGCCACAGCCAGCCTCGCTCCGAGCGTGGATCGGCTTGCACCATCTCCTCGAGCAGGCGGCGGGCCTCCGCTTTGTGCCCGGCTTCGAGGGCGATGGCAGCTTGCTGCAGTTGCTCAGTCGTGGGTGCCTCACGACTCGTGACTGACGCATGGTTGCGAACCTCCCTGTTCTGCGCTCTGCCTTGCCAGGTTCCAGCTTCTGCCAGTATAGAAGCCATAGTTCTCCTCACGGGTAACGCTCTGTCGGTGACTTGGGTCCACTGCCTACTCCGTTTGGAGGTGTGCCAGGATGCCTTGTCCGATAAGAGAACAGTGAAACACTGGCTCTCTTTCGCCCAATGAGTGATCGGGTTCTCCAGAAACTCAACCGTTACCTCGCTGTTGGGCAGTCCTCGGCCCAGTGCAAGAACGCTTCCTGAGTCTCGTGATCCGGCGCCGCATGGAGGGCCGTAGTGTCCGCTTTTTCATTCGCTACCATCAACCCAGAGGTGTAGAGTGTCGTAGGGAAATTCTTGTCCCGCCTTGTGCAGATCGAACACAATCTTTTGACGCTCAGGAGTTTCAAGTGGGTAGATCTCGACTTCAGATTCCCATTGTTCTCCATCGTCCAACACAACACTCTTCGCCAATACGTAGTCCTCATTGTCAATTCGATAGAGTAGGTCATAGCTCTGTGGGTTTTTGCCGTGATGCACTATTCCAATTGTGACTGTGATGGGGTGACCAACTTGGGTATGGTTGGGATATCCTCCTGCCAATCCCTTGCTGCCAAGCAGGTAGAACTCGGTGAACTGCGGGGCGGTATGACTGGAAATCCACACTAGCCGACCGACAGTCACACCCAGTACTAAAATGGCTGCAATCTGCCCCAATCGCAGCCATTTGCTCAATGGTTCTTGTTTCTGCCTGGGAGTCGGCGTGGTACTGGGGCGCAGGACAGGTCTGGCTGGTCTGGGCGTCCGGTAGCGACGAAGCCCTGCGACAAGCCCCATTGCCAAGATCCAAGCCACCACTATCCCAAGGCTGGAGTGGGGAGTGATGCCCAGAGAATAGGCTGCGGCCAGATATAGAAGACTACTGATCACGACACTTATGCCGACACTTGCAGACAACCGTTGTCCTTGACTGATTGATCTGTGATCGGGATACAGAGCTGCAAGCAACACATATCCTGGTGCAAAGAAGATGCAGAGTCCGCCGGCGATTACTCGCAGGAGCGAACTCCTCGTCGAGTATACTAGCAGTGTCAATGATAGGCACAGCCCAATTAGGAGGAACAAATCTCCATAGTGATTCCTGGACTTTCTGTGGGCTGTGGTTAACTCGGACTCTTTAGTGTCTGTGGATTGGTCATTCATCATTATACCTTCGCCAGATCGTCAGATCCCCCGATGTGTAGATTCGATGCCAATGAGGATCTATTTCAAGTCTCTCAAAATCTTGAGGCGTGAATCGACCTCCTTCCGGCCACACTTCGGTGTAGTAGGCGTTCTCATGGGCGGTAACCCACAGATATCCGGGGTTCTCAAACTCAATACCAAGTTCGTCTGGCTCGTACCCAAAATGGGCTGGAGCTGCCTTTATCCACCAGCGCGGTGATTCCTGTCGCAGCTGCCTCAAGTCTTCAGAGCCAAGAACGGAAGAGAGCGTGAAAGCCCCCTTGAACGGGGTGTATATGTTTTTGTCATCGGTAGCGGCTTTCTCAAATAAGAAGGTGATTCCTGCCTGCTGAGCGTAACTGAATTGATGATTCGGCTGTCCAATCAGAGGGGAATAGTGCGCAACGAACACGCCCAATATGGACGTACTCACGAGCACGACTAGCAGAATCTTTCTGAATAGGTGCTTCCTTGCGATTGCAGTACCAACTGCCCGATGGTCTGATAGGAAATCGTAAAACAAAGCACCAACGAGCACAGGTACACTGGCCACAGCAAAGTTGGAGATTCGCAGTGGGTTCGCGGTGACCAGATCCCTAAACAAGGAGAGCACAGCGATAGCTGTGAATGTGACGATGAAGGAGGATAGGGCCAGTAGGTGTGCGGGGACCCAACGTCTGCGGATGACAACTTGGACGAATGTCCAAATAATCACCAGGCCCGCAAGGCCAAGATACAGAACGGTAAGACCGTAGGTGTAGACCACCAATGATAATACTCTGCTCAATTGTAGCTCAGCCTGCTGAGCCTTACTCAAATAGCCAGCCAATGAATGTGTGCCTTCAAGAGCGCTGCCGAAGGACAGTACAAGGCGACGCAGGGTAGTACCAAAGACTCTGAACGCGGTAAACCAGGTCCACCACGTAATACCGATAATCACTACAGGTGTGAGAAACATGCTGCTGTCGCTTCGAAGACGCTTAGTAGGCTCCAAGGCAAACGTGATGCCAAAAGCCAAGGTAATGCCTATAGCAGAGATAACTGACCATGGATGAAAGAATGGCAAGAAGATAAGCAGAAATACAAATGGAACCGAATCTAACCACCTTAGTCTCTGAAAGCGAGTTCGGTATATCCAGCCAACGACAAGCGGAAACATGCAGACTGAAAAGTAGGTCGGCCTGAATGTTGTGCTGTAGGTGTGGAACACCAGCGGGCTTGCCAGTGCCATCGTCAGAGCTCGAACTTCTGAACGTGTGTCCATAGACCAGGCCACAAAAGCAGTGCTGGCCAGGTATACCAGGTAGAACAACATTGGGAACAGCGAAATGACGACCTGCAAATCAAGACCTGTAATTTGGGAAAAAGCCGTCGCCAGAAGATGGGAGGTTGGGTAGAAATTCTGGGAGTCGGGCTGCCCATATTGAACAATGTTCGTGGCAAGGCTGAAATGAACTACGTCGTCCCATTGGTTTGTGAAGGCATAGTCCCGCAAGCAGGGCAGTGATAGGATCAAGGTGTTTACTGACACAATCAGTAAGACTCCATAAACCCAACCGTACGGGCTGTGCATCGAGAAAATCTCGCCAAACATGCTCATGAAGCCCAAACTGAGGGCCACAGATACCAGTATCCAGAACGTAGATGGATAGGCTTTATAAACGTTCACTTCATAAGTACCGTGCCCAGGCCTGCTACTTGCCAAAAGCAGCGCAGCAGACAAAGCTAGAGCCCCGACAATGCTACCCAGTTTGGTTAGCATAGCACTGAGCTGGTTGCATCTGGTTTTCAACGTTTCGTGTGCCTCCCTACCATTGCACTCATGATGGCCTGATAGCGTTGGCTAGCAGCATCCTGGCTGTAGTTGCGTTTGACCAAAGCCCACGCCCGTTGAGCGACGATCTCGAGACGAGGGTTGTTCACAACGCGTACAATTGACTCGGCAAGCGTTTCTGGAGAATTGTCTCTGAGCAGAAATCCAGTCTCGCCATCGGTGACAAGATCAGGAATGCCACCAACACCTGTCGCCAGCACGGGTGTGCCACACCCCATCGCTTCTAAGATGCGGTTGGGCAACCCGTCCTCGTGGGTAGGAACCACGACCAATTTCAGCCGATTCAGATATTCAGGTATCCGTTCGTGTTCAACCCAACCAAGCCAGGTGACCTGTGACGACCAGGGTTGTCCATGTATAGCCATTTCAAGAGCCTCGTCAAGTATCCCTGCTCCAATAATCAAGAATCGCAGATTTGATTGTTTTTCAAGGGCTAGCGGAATCGCTCGTACAAACTCCATTATTCCCTTCTCAGCCGTTAAGCGCCCAATGAATCCAACGAGGTTCTCACGTTCGTCCACAGCAGGCCATGCCTGGAAGTGATCAATGCCTTCAAAGAAGAGCGCTCCATTGCGCAACTTGGAGCGAAACGGAACCAGAGTATCATGGGTCCCCAGGCGAAGACTATCAACCAATATAGCCTGAGACAAGGTAAAGTTGAATCGCGACAGGAGGTCTGTTAGGGTCCCTACGACTCCTCCGTAGTTTAGCTTCGCTTTGAGAGACTGGAGACCCAGCGACGTGCACATCACATTCTTTCCCAGGAGCTTCGCTACTAGAATCGGGAGTTGATAATGTATCCCTATGAAGCAAATAATGACATCAACTTGATTCCGTAGCCGGAAAATCTCCTTCGCCAATCTAGCCTGCGCAATTAGGGCCTTGCCGATCCACAACATTGCTGAGAACCACACCGGCTTCTTTTGTCTGAGATAATGCAGACGTAGGCCGATGTCATGGATTTGGATATTATTGGGCCATAGAGAATTGCCAGGGATTCCCCCACTGACTAGCACTGTGTGGGTCGCTATGGATGAGAGAGTTGTAGCCAGCTTGCTGGCCAAGCTCAAGACGCTTGGTGCTGCCAGGGGAAAGACGAGAATAGCGGTCTTGGGCGAGCGTCGTCTGTGGTCGGGAAAGGTGCTTTCTTCGTCCTCGGCAGACTTCTGCTTCCAACAGGAAATGTAGGCCGGGCTGGTGCCCCTGTCCCGTTCGATCTGGGCATCGCTCTTGCCGCCTGTTTCTGACAATCGAATAGCCTTGAGTTCGAACTCAAGCATGTAGGTATTTCCCTTCTTTTCTTTCATATTCCTCTGACAGTTGTTTATACACGATTTGCTTATCTTCGTATCCACTTTGTCGAGAGAGGGCTCTCTCAGGACCATTGTAGTCTGATACGTTGCCAGAGATTGCCAATAACCATCTGCCAAGTCTTCAAGTTCGAGGCACACCGCTCAATGATGGTCATTGACTTTGCGTTTGTGCCAAATCTCATATCATATCCAAGGTATCTAAGCATGTCTCCAGTTGTGCTTTCGAAAATCTCAATCTGCCTCGACGTAAGCTCGTTTTGCCAAGCGTCCACTCGTCTGCGATCTGGTGCTTGTCCAACAAGCACATGATCTCTCCTTGTGAATGAAGGGACTTGGAAACCGTCCCCCTTCATCATCTGAGGTTGGTAATCAATGCCAAGAAAGGAGCTCACTCTTCGTAGTGTATCCTCGGGTGCGATAACTAGGTCCTCGTATTTGATTCTCATCACGTTGGCGGGGTCACAAGAAGACTCGGCAGCAAGACCATAGGCCAAGTTCCTCAACCAGTAGTACGCCGCTCTGTCAATCGCAGCAGGCCCCCAAGTGACGGAGAGAAGGGATGATGCGACTGCTCTTCCGTCCCTGACTATGTGAATCAGCCTTGCCTGTGGAAACAAAGAGACTAACGTAGTAGCGTATTTGATGTTATTTGGGGTATGATCAATCCAAATGCGTGGGCAAACCTTGCCATTTGCCGCACCATATTCTTTGATGACCCATTCTACCAGTTCAGGATATGTGGCATTAGCTTGTCTGTACGGAGAATGAGATGGCTTGATATTGAGTGCCCAGGTTCTGAACCTTGGATGCTTCACAATCATATCCAGCGCTCTCTGGGGATCAATATGATCTGCGTCGAGATCACATCTACTCAACACTTCAACGATGAATTGTGACTCCGGTGTACATAGGCATTTGCTATGGGTGCCTAGCATAGAGCCTAGCAGAGTTGTACCGCTTCTATCACATCCGCCGATGAAAACAGGTATCATTGCCATCACGCCTTTCGGTCTAATTCAAATTCAGGTCAGTGTGTGATCACTCTCAGCACTTGGTTGAGGTTCATGCTCATCATACTCTAGTTGTTCTGTGACGCCCGAGACGATTGCGCTTGTAAGGACGCCTCTGCTACCTGAGTGTTATGCCGATGGTGCAGTAGTGCAAAGACGGCGCCCAACATCTGAGCGCTGGCCCATCCGATGCCAATGCCTGGCAGGGCGTAGATCGTACCGCCTGCAGTGACCAGGGTCAGAGATAGCAGCGCTATGAATCCCGAGACCCAGATCACGCTGCGGAGGTTCTGCCGAATGCGATGATCCACGATGACGAAGGTATTCAACGTGTATGGAAAAACCGAAATGACGAGCAGCAGGAGCAAAGTACGTCCTGCGGTCATGTATTCTCGGCCAAACGTCTGTAGCAAGGGTTTGGACGCAAGCATAACTCCTAGCGCTATGGGCAGCAGACCGATCAGGGTGAGTCGCATCGTATGCCAGAAAGCTCGTCTATTCACGCCGGTCTGGTTTGCTGCGTGAGCAAAGGCTGACGTTGAAACCGCGGTTGGCACAATGAAGAGCACGTTGGCAATCATCCAAGTGACGTAGAAACAGGCATTTGCCTCGGCTCCCAACACAGTGAAGATGATCAGCGGGTAGATTAGCGGGGGTGCATTCCACAGCAAGAGCGAGAAATGGTTGCCAAGACTATAGGACAACCGCTGAGCGACGAGTGACCAGTCGAAACAGGGACGTGCCCGATAACCTGGTAGTGCTCTTGGTGCGAGTATCAGCGCCGACAGGCCAAGCGTCGCCAACGCGCCGGCACCGACCGCCAACACCAGGGCTGCGGCACCTAACTGGTCCCCGAGCGTCATGGCCACCCCAATCCGCACCGTGTTGGCCAGAAGATTCCGAATCAATGCAAAATGAGTGACCTGAAATGCAATATATAGCCGATCCAGGAATTGGGCCAGACTGAACGCCAAGGTGGCACCTACAAACAGTCCGAGATGTAGCCTTGAGTGAGTCAGGGTATTCATTTCTGGTGACCAAATTGGGATGCCAATCACGAATACCAGGGTCGTCAGGAGGGTACTGCTGGCAACTGTCGTCAGACTGGCGTTGACAAAATCTGCCTGGTTACTTCTCATCGACGGCGTAAAGCGGATCAATACTGTTCCTAGTCCCATTTCACTTAGACTGACCAGCAACGTCATTGCCGCGATGTAGGCTGAGCCTGATCCGACTTGTGCAGGAGAATATCTACGTGTCGTCAATACCCAAAACAGAAAACCTAAAAAAGAGCCAGCCAGGGTGTTCATGATCAGAAATGCCGAATTGACGAACAATGGCCCCCACGACTCGCGAGCCTCTCCGAGCAGATGATGGTACATGGTCTCAATCCACCGTGACTGCAATCTCACCCGGTTCCGGTGCCAGAATGCTCGAACCGTCATATGCCTGTTCACTCGTTACACCCATCAGGTCAAGCAGAGTCGGCGTAATATCGTGCAAGTCGACTGCGTCGCGGACAGCAGGGCGATGGCCACGCATAAGAAAGGTGCCGGTATCTCCACGATGACTGCCCGGCACCAGGTTGTGTGAGGCAGCCTCAGTGATCAGCGGAGCATGCACCGCCCAGCCCAGGCCGTAGCCGTACTTGAACTCTAGGACAATGTCTGGATAGTTGGTGACGAAAGGCCCTGAGTAGAGGTCTTCACGACGGGCAACAAAGCGGATCATAGATTCGCCGTCGGGCAAGACACAGGTCTCTTGGAGCAGCTCGATGATCTCCTTCCTTACAGTTTCGTACTCTCGCTGTCCCAGACCCGACTGGTTGACGATGATCCCGCCGTACGAATACGCCTTGATGCCCGACATGTCGGAGGCGTAGGCGATGGTTTTCTCCCAATCAATTGAGGCTGGACGCGTGAACGCCTGGATCGCACCAGGGAACCTGCGCATCATTCGTCCAGCGATTCGGCCCAGGCCCAAGCGGCTGATCGTGTGCACGCCCAGGCGCTTGACCTTCTCACACGCACCGATATGAGGGTGCGTCTGCAGATTGCGTGCTGTCAGGAATCCTCCTTGCCGCAGAACCTCATTTACGTTGGCAAGCTTGCATGGTCGGATGCCATGCCCGTGGTCACTCACCAGAATGACGGTCACGTCATCGTCAATGGTGTCCAGGCAACGTCCTACAATCTCGTCGTAGAGCTTGTAGGCATCCCGGATCACGCCTTGGAGTGGATGACCCTCCGTAAAGCTGGGATCGTCGGGGTCGAAGTAACTCCAAAAGAAATGGCCAATCGCATCGAGCGTGGACCAGTACACAAAAAACAGGTCCCACTCGTGCTTTTGCATCAGCGTGAGTGCAAATTCAGCGTCGGAACGTGTCAAGTCGGTGAGCTTTCTGATGTACTCGTTCATACCTGCCAGGCCTCGCTCCGGGAAACCGCGCACACCTGGAAGAATGTCTGGGTTGGGGTAGTCTCCCAGAATGTCAGGGGGATTCGCCTGAACGTCCACCACGTTTGAACCGCGAGCCACCATCACACCAGGGGTCTGCCAGATGGGATAGCAGAGATGTGGGAATATCGCAAAAGTCTGGTATCCCGCCCGGCCGATGATTTCCCAAAAGGTTTTGCCCTGCAAGATCCCATTGTCGATACCTACGTTGAGAATTTGATAGGACTTTTCCAGAGGATCGACAAAGCGCACGATGCCGTGCTGAGCTGGATTGAGACCGGTGGATATGGTTGCCCAGGCGGTGTCCGAATCCGGTGGAAACGTCGAACGAACCCTCAAGCCATTAGCACTCTCTCGAAGTGCCGAAAGATTGGGCAGATGGTCAGCAAACTCGTCCAACAGCAGGCAGTCAAGGGCATCGATGCCCAGCACCAGTACCTTCACGGAGATGAACCCCCAGTCAGCTGGCCGATAATCCTCGCTAGCGAAGTCTGGAGCAACGACTCGGGTGAACCTGCGCCGTCAAGCCGTTCGACTTCTGGACGAATAACTAGCCTCAAGTACCAGCCGCGCCGCTCTCTCAAGTAATCGATATGAGGCACGTCAGTCTTGCGCGAAAAAGCAACTTGCTCGGGTAGATCGATCAGGACGGTAAGCATTGGCGTTGGCAACAATCTCAGTCCTCGCTCGATCGCTCGTTCGGTCTGTGCAGGTGAATAGTTGAGATGCACCGTCAAGTCACTGATCACAGTGTCATAGATGTACCGGTCCAACACGACGATTCGTCGACTGAAGAGATGGCGCAGTAACTTGAACCAGACTTGGATGTAGTAGTCGAACAGAACGGCAGCAGTGTAGGGCCAGGCGAGCAACGGATTACACATCGTCTGCTTCTTACTCGTAGTATACGCTCCATAGTCCTGCCTCGGGTCATCCTTACGGAGCAGGATGGCTCGCCCCAAAGCCATGAGCAGGCGTGAGATGATAGGATAGATTCGTCCGTAGACGTAGACCGCTGGCCTACCCTGCTGTCGTAGGGTGACGGCTATGTTGCGGGCCAAGGTCGTTTTGCCAGCACCGTCTATACCCGTAATGCAGACGAGATTCATCCGTCCAGTAGTTCCTGATAGTGTCTCTGCAGTCGATTGATGACTGATTGCCAGGAGTAGGCGCTTACCATCGAACAGGTAGTGGGCGGAATGGGAGATGCAAGCGCCTCTTGTACGTAAGGCAAGAATGCATCGGTCGAATCGATAAACCTAAATCCGCTACCTTCCTCGAACGCATACTCAAGTCCACTAAAGCGTGTGGTGATCACGCGCAGATTGCAGGCCATAGCCTCCAACACCGAAAGCGGCATAGCCAGGCTATCTCCGGGCTGTGGCGGAAAGACGTAACAATCGGCCAGCATGTATAGTTCCTCGACGTGAGTCTGATACCCCTTGAAGACGCGTACTCCGGCCCTTTCCAGTCGCGCAGTCAAGTCATGATCAGTTCCTATGTACAGGCTACCTGCTATGACCACCTGGATGCCTGCGCCAGGCAAGGGACTGAGCGCCATCAGATTGCGTGTAGCCTGCAGATGTCCAACGTGGAGCACGACCGGGCGGTCAGGGTCAAGGCCGTACTGGGCACGGAGCTGTCGCCTGCGTTCTTCGGTCACCGGTCTGAACCGCTCCAGGTCAACTCCATTCGGTAGTTGAGCTACTGAACAACCTAGCTGCTCGAACAGTTCCCTTGCTTCGCTGTATTGTACCAACACCAGATTCGGGCGGGTCAAGTAGACGAGCCATCGCTGGATTCGACTGACCTTGCCTCCGGCAAAGTAAGACTCTGGGCGAAGGGCAGAGATGATGGTGCGGGCGTGGGGCCAGGCCAGCCCCAGCAGATGGGTAAAGACGAGGCTTTGATGCGTCGGCTGGGCAATGGTGTGAACGATCTGCGGTCTGGCCTTGAGAAGACTGTACCAGGATTTGGCTGTTCCCAATCGTTTCACGTTGAGGCGAGTGACTGTGTTTTCTTCCTCCAAGCCGCTGGCGAGACAAGTGCTCATTTTCTTGTAACCCTCATCGAGATTGTCGGAGAAATCACCGATCAGGCAGATGTTTATCGGGCGATGAGAATCACTCTCGGGTGCTGACACTATGTGCTCTCCGTACGACGTTTCCCATTCACGTATCTTGCAAAGAACCATTCCAGACTTAACGCGTAATCACACTTGGGCCAGATCACGTTGATGATGATGTGGAAGACGAACAAGACAAGAGTGAGAAGCGGCAAAAACCAAACCCACTCAAGAACTAGCGGGTAGCCCAGGGTTGACGTAATCAGTGCTGCGCCAGCCACGATTCCGATGAGCTGTAAGTAATAGATGGTCAGAGAATGTTGCCCCCAACCCACAGTTATGTCCACTAATCTGTGCTTAAATCTTCGATAGTCGAGCAGGTAACCAAGTGCCCCAACCAAAGGCACAAAGCAACCAGCAAACACGATCATAGAGGTGATATTGGCATGTGCTGTATGATTCCAAGTCAATGGCTGATACGCAATATTCAAACCATGGCCCGCCAGCCAAATGAGAAGAACACCAGCAAGAGCCACCGACGTTGTTTTGGATGAAAAGCCAGTTTGTAAGACGAATGCATAACATTTCCCGACCAGCATCCCTGTGAAAAACAGGAAACTCCATGGAATAGGAGGCGAAAACCCCACGAAAAACACTGAGAAAGAACCATCAGTTGAATAGAGCCACTCGGACAAGATGAGTGGAATTGCAGTCCATAGAAGCCTGAATGACCACCGTAGTCGAGCGTAGACCGGAACTAGACAAATACAAAACCCAACCAGCTGAATAACACTCCAGTTCAATATGGAGATATCAATAACCTTCAGTACTGGCCCAGCAACAACGTTTACTGCAGTAGATAGCAAGAAAAGGGTTCCGCCCCGCTTCAGTAATTTAGGAGCAAGATCCCAAGGCATAGGCGTACCATGAGACTGGATCGCGAAATACGTACTTAGACCGGAAACGAGCGTGAACAGAGGCGCAGCATAGCCACCTAGCGGTTCAACTAGCCCGTGGTGAAGACAGGAGCCCAGTTCGTTCGGCACGGCTATGTAGTACTCCCAGATGTGCGTCTGGATCATAAAAACAATGGCCAGCCCTCTGACAAAATCAACGGACTTCAGTCGTTCAGTCATGGTGGTCTCTAGGCAAAATCTTTGGACAAAAATGCGGAGTCCGTTAGCTTCTCACAGTCTTTCTTTGCCTGGATAAGCGACAACGGATATGTCTCAAGTGACCAGCAATACATCTTCGTAGAGCCGCACCAATTTGGGGATGATCCTGGACCAGGCATGTTTCGCTTCCACCTTAGCTCGGCCTTTCTCTCCCATCTCCTGCCTGCGTTGCGGGTCGCCTAACAATACCTGTATCTTGTCAACCAAGTCATCACCATCTCCTGGCTTGGCTAGTAGCCCATCCTCGCCGTCGCTTATTACCGAGCGGACCCCTGGAATGTCGTGGGCTATCGTTGGGCGGCTGCAAGCCATGGCCTCGATGAGCACCATCCCGAAGGACTCGGGCGGGTACGAAGGAAGAACGACGATGTCGGCCGCTGCATAGTAGGGCGCTAACCTTTCATGAGGTACAGCACCCAGGAAGCACGTTCGATCGGATACCCCCAGGTCTGTGGCCATAGCTATGAACTGTCCTCTCAAGTCACCGTCACCAACTAGCACGAGAACAGCTTTACTATCCCTCACGCGCACAAAGGCTCTCAGCAAATGAGCCACCCCCTTAAAATGATGCGCCCGATCTAGAGCACCGACGAACAATATGACTCTGGCATCCTCTGCAATGCCGTGCCAACGCCGTATCTCTGATCCATCCAACCCCGGTCGAAATAGGTCTGCATCCACACCGTTGGGTACTTCGACTACGTCGGCCCATCGCTCTCCAAAAAGCGACATAAGGCGACAGGTCGCAGCATGATCAAGGGAGACCACTGCGAGCTTGCGCGCAGCACCGAAGACCAGCCGGGTGGAGATCGCCGAGTATGCGTCGAATAGATGGCGCCGCAGGCCATCACCGATGAGATCGTTGTGATGGGTCACTACGTAAGGAATTCTGCGCGCTCTTGAGACAGCCCATATCATTTCGGCACCGAAAATGAACGGGTGGTGCAGGTGGACGATGTCGAACTCCTTGATTCCCAGCAGCCTTGGTAGCAATGGTGCATTTCCAACGCGGAACACCACCGGCAAGCGGCGTACGGTGATCTCGTCTGGATAGGCACAGTCGCCGGGCGGATAGTCGGCCGTAAAAACGGTGACTTGGTGGCCCAACCGAGCCAGGCCCAGGGCATTGTGGTAGCATACCATTCCGGTTCCGCCGTAGTAGGGCGGGAAGGTAGCGGTTACATGGGCGATGCGCATGCTTTACCTACCGTCGGATTAGGGCTAGTGCCAGCCGATGGAGCACGAAGAACATAGGGTTGAACGTCGCGTGGGTCAGGCTGGCGACAACTCCCTGGCCCGTCTGCTCAAAAGCCAGCCTGTGGGTGCAGTGAGCGATGAGCTCCCGGTCGGAGATCCTTCGGCCTGCCTGCACCCGTCTGCGGCTCGCCATGACATCATCCCAATGCCGCACTACCCAGACGTACGCCCGTAGCTTGTTCACCAGACGTCGCCGATCTCGCAGAAGCACGAATCCCCAGGTGACCGCTTCAGCCAACAGCAAGGCCGGTAGGAGCACCAGCAACGTGCGCCACCGCAGGCTCTTCAGTAGCATCAGGTACCGGTTGCGTTCCTGGTAGAACGTCTTTAGCGGGCCGAAGTGCAAACGATAATCGTGGTGAACGACTGATTGGGGGACGTAGATGCATCGATATCCCGCCAGCCGTGCCCGCCACGAAAGATCCGTGTCCTCCATATACAGGAAAAACGCTTCATCGAACCCACCCAGTTCCTCGAAGACCTCTTTGCGTATCGCAAAGGCTGCACCAGACACGGCATCGACTTCGCTCTGATCTGGGAACGCGCTGGCATCCATTCCCATCCCACGACAGAGCGTGAGCCCGGTATAGTGGACGTCGTTGCCGCACGTATTGATGTGCTCTGGATCGGCCAGCAGCAGGATTCTGGACGTGGCCAGCCCGGCCTGGGGGTTGGCTTCTAAAGCCGCGATCAGGCTTTCCAACCATCCTGGCTCTACTGTCGTATCCGGGTTCAGGAAGGCCAGGTACTTGCCTCTCGCCCATCGCACTCCCACGTTGTTACCCTGGCCAAAGCCCAGGTTAGCCCCAGTGCGGATCACCCGCACCTGTGGGAAATTCTGCTCCACGTAATCGGCACTGCCGTCTGTAGAGGCATTGTCCACCAGGATGATCTCGTGCTCCTTTAAAAAATCACCTTTCACGAGCGCCGGCAGGCACTTCTCCAGGTGTGTCCGTCCGTTATAGTTGACGATAATTACGCTCGCCCGTGGCGCCGTTTCCCGGGCCTGGGTAAGGATGGGGGGCACCTGGAGCTTGCTCGCCACCGCAATCGCGGGCACCGTGGCTGAAAGTGTCATAGCTCACTTCCCCATCCGAGTTCGTGCCAGATCCGCCAGGAGGCCCCGCACCGACTGCAGGATAATTCCAGCGAGGATGCTCAGGCTGCCGATGACGGATAGCAACATGCAGATCAGTGCCGACCCCACCGCCAGCCCCCGCGTCTGGCGCATCAAGGCTACCACACGCCCCCCCCACGTCACGCCGGCCATCAGCAGGATCGTCCCCAATCCACCAAACAAGACCAGGGGGCGACGTTTGACGAACTGGAGCCCCTCGTCCCACATCGACGAGTTGTGCGATGCATCATTCTGGGGGTGGGCCATCTCGGCAACCAGCTCTCTCACGAACTGCAGGATGGTGCCGGTGAACAGCGCCAGGCTGCCGATGATCGACAGGAGCACACTGATCATAGCGGAGCCGACGAGCAGGGTGTGCCTTCTGAGGAATATGTCCACCACGTGTACGCCCAGCGCCATGCCGACCAGCAACAGGAATATCCCCGGTGCACCGAAGACTAGCAGATGGCGCTGCTGATTAAACACCTGAGATATTCTCCCAGAAGTATCCTCTGAATTCATGGAGCTCCGTCTCTACTCTACCAACATTGGCTCAGCTTTGTCCAGGACGTCAACGTGGACATCGATGCGGCGGCTACTGGTGTCACTTGCCAGCACGTTGTCTCGCGTTCTACGAGCGCACCAGATCCAGGATTAACTCTCGCACCGAGTGCAGTGTGATCCCTGCAAATATGCCCAGACTGCCGATCGTGAACAGCAACATACTGAGCAGGGCGTATCCTACGGCCAGCACTTGCGTCTTGGCATAGATATCCGCTACCCGTATTCCCCAAATCAAACCGGCGATCAAGGTCAACGTGCTGGGCAGCCCGAAGAACAGCAGCGGATGCTGTTGTCCTATGAATCGCAGGATACCGTTCAGTACCATAAGCCCGTGGATGACTGCCGAACGCTTCGGTTTATCGTGGTAGTGGATGGTGATGGGAATCTCAGTCACTCGCAGACCGTGTTCACGGGCCTGGAACTGCATCTCGGATTCAACGGAGAAACCATCTGAGTGGAAAGAGGAGAGGGCACTGACTGCCATCGGGGAAAAGGCTCGGAATCCGCTCTGGGAGTCAGTAAGTGGGACGCCAGATGCCTGATTGGTCACGAAGTTGAAGATCAGATGGCCCACGACTCGGTGGAACGGCACTCTGCTTTTCTTGCCCAGATAGCGGGAACCGACGACGATGTCGGCCTGACCCCTCAGCACTGGCGCTGCGACGCATTCCATCTCTTCCGGCAGGTGTTGACCATCGGCGTCAAGTACGACGACCACGTCGGGGTCCAGTTCGCGCGCTCTGCAAAACCCTGTTCTGAGCGCGATTCCCTTGCCCTGGTTGTGTGGGTGCCCCACGACGACGGCCCCAGCGGCCTCAGCGATCTCGCCTGTAGTGTCCACAGAGCCATCGTCCACCACGATCACGACATCCGCGTACTGCTGTGCCTTGAGGACCACACTGCCAATGAACCGCTCCTCGTTGTATGCCGGAACTACTGCGACAATCCTGTGACGGCGGGTGGTGTCACTGTGTTCCTCTTTCTTCGTCTTTGTCACTCTTGTCCTCCCACAGACATGCGCTAGCCCTCCTTGATGCTCGTCTGTGGTACCCTCCGGTTTTAGAACAAGAATCCTGCGTTGTCCGTCGCCTCAGAGTGTACCATGAACACGCGTTGTCGGTATTGCGATGCTGTTACAGTTTAGTTAACGTCCCTGTTCCGGTGGCTGTGGATACCGCCCTACGTTTGAGCCAGACGTACAATTGTGGTACAATTACACGTTAGACATCCATTCTGGAGGGAGAATGAAGGTCAAGCGGATAAGCGCGTGGCTGCAGAAGACACGTGATTACGTTGAAATCGAACGGCTGTCGGGTGATGGATGGATGACTTGCCGACGCGTCTGTGTCTGGCGGCCGCCGACAGATGTCTATGAGGACAAAGATGGGTTAGTGGTGCGAGTCGAGGTGGCGGGAATGCGCACCGACGATTTTTCGATCTCGCTGGAGGGGCGTACGTTGGTCATTGCTGGTGCACGGACGGATCCAGCGCCTAAGCGAATGTACCATCAGATGGAGATCCGCTTTGGCGAGTTCCGTGCTGAGGTGTACCTTCCCTGGCCGGTGGACGCGGAGGACGTGGAAGCCAGGTACGAGGACGGGTTTCTGGAGGTGCGCCTTCCGCGCCCACAGTCGTGGCGTACCCCCGTTGTTGAAGTAGAGCCGGAGGAGGATTGAGAGAGAGGATGTCCGATAAGGAGAAAGAAAACAAAGGCGAGGAGTGGAATATACTGAACCACCCGCTGCTCGTAAATGGGTATAGCGACTCGGCGGATGAGGATCAGGACGACGAGGTGATCCAGGTTCCTTCGCATCTTCCAATTTTGCCCTTGCGAGGCCTGGTCGTCTTTCCGATGACCGCAGTGCCGATCCGCGTCGGCCAGCCACGTTCCATTCGGCTGATTGACGATGCGGTTGTTGGAAAACGACTCGTTGGTCTTGTGGCCAGCCACGACCCGGAGCTTGAGACACCGGGCCCGGATGATGTGTACCGCGTCGGGACAGTCGCGGCTGTCCACCGGCTGTTCAAGTCGCCGGATGGAACGCTCACGCTGATCATGCAGGGCCTGATGCGTATCCAGGTGGAGGAGTTTGTCAGTGAGTCGCCGTATCTGACGGCGCGCGTGTCTATGGCTCCGGAGGCGGTTGACGCATCGCCCGAGATTGAAGCGCTGCGGCGGGAGATCACGGAGAGCTTTCAACGGTTGACCGAACTGGCTCCTGGGGTTCCCGAGGAGATCAGCACGGTGATCGTCAACTTGGAAGAGCCGCTGCAGCTCGCCTACGCCGTCGCCAACCAGATGAGGACAATTGACCTGGAGGACGCGCAGCAGCTTCTGGAGTTGGATAGCGTCACCGAGAAGCTGCGCACGCTGCTTGGCTTGCTGAACCAAGAGGTGGAGGTCCTCGAACTGGGGCGCAAGATACAGACCGAAGCCCAGTCGGAGATGGAGAAGACCCAGCGAGAGTACTTCCTGCGTGAGCAGCTCAAGGCCATTCAGCGGGAGTTGGGCGAGGCGGACGAGCAGCAGATGGAGGCGGAGGAGTTTCGTAAGAAGATTGAGGAAGCAGGAATGCCGGAGGAGGCGGAGAAGGAGGCCCGCCGCGAACTGGACCGGCTGAGCAAACTGCCGACTGCGGCTGCTGAGTATGGCGTCATTCGCACGTACCTGGACTGGCTGACCAGCCTCCCCTGGAACGTCGAGACCCAGGACAACTTGGACATCTCCCACGCCCGGAAGGTGCTTGACGAAGATCACTACGATCTCGATGAGATCAAAGAGCGTATCCTCGAGTACCTGGCGGTCCGCAAACTGCGGGACGAGCGCAAAGAGGAGCTCGAACGTCAGAAGCCGACCGATCGCATTCGGCGCGAGCGCGAGGGCGTGATCCTCTGCTTCGTCGGACCGCCTGGCACCGGTAAGACCAGCCTGGGACAGTCGATCGCGCGGGCTCTGGGGCGTAAGTTCGTCCGTCAGTCGCTGGGTGGCATGCGCGACGAGGCGGAGATCCGGGGGCACCGACGCACCTACATCGGCGCGCTGCCTGGTCGTATCATCCAGGCATTGCGGCGGGTGGAATCGAATAACCCGGTCTTTATGCTCGACGAGGTGGACAAACTGGGCACCGACTTCCGAGGGGATCCGGCCTCAGCTCTGTTGGAGGTGTTGGACCCGGAGCAAAACCGCGAGTTCCGTGACCACTACCTGGACGTGCCTTTTGATCTTTCCCAGGTGATGTTTATCACGACCGCCAATCTGCAGGATCCGATCCCGGCGCCACTGCGTGACCGGATGGAGACCCTGAAGCTTTCGGGGTATACTGAGACAGAGAAGGTGCGTATTGCCCAGGGATACCTCATCCCTCGCCAGCTGCGCGAGAACGGTCTGATGCCCGGCGAGTTGAGTTTCACCGACGGCGCGCTGCGCAAGATCATCCGTGACTACACACGCGAGGCTGGAGTGCGTAATCTGGAGCGGGAGATCGGGCGCGTCGCTCGAAAGGTGGTCACGGGCATTGCCGAGGGGGATACAGAGCCGGTGCGGGTGAAGATGCGCGATGTGGCTGGGTTTCTGGGGAAGCCGCGCTACTTCCCGGAGACGGCCCTGCGCACCAAGTTGCCGGGCGTCGCCACCGGGCTGGGCGTCACGATCGCCGGTGGCGATCTGATGTTCTTCGAGGCCACCAGGATGCCTGGTAACAAGGGGTTTACGGTCACCGGCCAGTTGGGTGAGGTGATGAAGGAGTCGGCCCAGGCAGCGCTCAGTTACGTGCGGTCTAAGGCTGAGCAGTTGGGTATCTCGGCAGACGTCTTTGAAAAAACCGATATCCACCTGCACGTGCCAGCTGGCGCGGTACCGAAGGATGGACCCTCGGCCGGCGTCACGATGGCCACGGCGCTGGCATCGCTGCTGACGGGTCGCAAGGTGCGCGACGATGTGGGCATGACGGGCGAGATCACGTTGCGGGGCCAGGTGCTGCCTGTGGGCGGTGTCAAGGAGAAGGTGCTGGCGGCCCACCGGGCGGGCCTCAAGAGCGTCATCTTACCGAAGCAGAACGAAAAGGATCTGGAGGACGTGCCTGATGAAGTACGTACAAGCCTCAGGTTCGTCCTGGCTGAGCGCGTAGATGACGTGTTTGAGGCTGCGTTGGTGCCAGATGAACGAGGGTAGCTTGGCCAAAGATGTCTGCCATCTACTTGGGCTTGTAGTGCAAGCCCGGCGCGCTACGCGGCGATGAATCGCCGACTACGAACGAAACAACGCTTTGTCGAAGTCGTACGAATATGTTGGTCAAGGATAAGGTCAAGTGATGAGTACAGTTGTCGTTGTGGATGATGACGAAGTCTTTAGTGGGCTTCTCAAGACGGTTCTAGAGCTCGAAAAGTATCAGGTGGTAGTCGTGCCCTGGCCAGACGATGTCGTGCCTGCGGTGCGCCAGGTAATGCCGATGCTGGTGCTTATGGATGTGCACACTGGGCGCGGAGACACGCTTGGGATCTTGCGAGAACTGCGCGCGGATGAGACGTTGAAGGGCGTGTCAGTCGTGATGACCTCGGGTATGGATCGTTCTGCGGAATGCCTGGCCGCAGGTGCCGATGACTTCATTCTCAAGCCGTTCAGCCCGTCCGAGTTGCTGGCGAAAGTGGCTGACCTGATGGGCAGGTCAAATGCAGGTGCCTGAAATTTGCTGTTGACGCCATTGTGATGAAGATCGGGGATAGGAGAACGCTCTCGGAAAGAGCTAGGATCGCGCAAACGTGGTATTGGCCGGTTACCCATCGCAGGAACTCTTGCGCGGCTTTCCTGGAGATCTCGGAATGGAAAGGAGGTGGGGAGAGGAGGAAGGTTTCGTTGGTTGGCTGACGACGACCGTGAGATGGAGCAGCTTTTGCGGGCACGTATTGAACGAGGCGCCATCGGCTCATATTGACCTCTGCCTGTCAGGAATCTGGCCGGTCATCCATTGAGTTCTTACCGGTGCAACACTGCCATGCAGGCAGGCCTGGGATAAGTGGTAAGAAGAATGGCTTCCAGTAGTTATTTCGCTACCAGGGAATTGTCAGATCCCTGTCTGAATGGAAGTCATTCCTTGAAAGACCTGATGCGAGCAGACGATTGGATTGATGCGCTGGATACGGCAGGATGAGAAGGCGGCTCGTTTATTGTGCTTATAGGAGACCGCCGCCGGTGATGATTGAACGATGGGTCTGCATATTCTGTGCCTGAGTCTCTGTCTCCCGATCAACCGATCGAGTCGGTCGTCCGTCTATTGGAACTTGGAACGGCGTCCTAGATTGGAGTTCGACTGTTCCGATGATTGGGGAGAGGAATGTCAAGGAGAAAAACAAGAAGAACGAGGTCCACGTGGAGGCGGGTGGATCTGCATCTGCACACGCCCGTCTCTGCTGATTACTTGGAGCCCGACGTCTCTTACCTGGACATCATGCGCCAGGCGGAGGCGAAGGAATTGGACATCATCGCCTTTACTGACCACAACACCGTGGCCGGCTGCAAGGCGATGAATGAAGAGATTCGTCAACTGGAAATGCTGGAACAACTGGGGCGGATGCGCGAGGATGAAGAGCAAAGGTTAAAGGAGTATCGCCGCCTGCAGCAGAAGATACTGATGTTGCCGGGGTTCGAGTTCACCGCCACGTTGGGGTTTCACATCCTCGGTATTTTCCCTCCGGAAGCGGACGTGCGCGAATTGGAGTTCCTCCTGCGTCAGCTCAATGTCCCCCTGGACAAGATCGACGCTGGCAGCGGGGAAGTGGGGGCGACGGCCGACGTGCTGACCGCCTATCGGGTGATTGATCAAGCGGGTGGTATCGTCATTGCAGCCCACGCCAACTCTACCAACGGCGTGGCCATGCGGAGAATGGGGTTCGGCGGGCAGACGCGCATCGCCTACACGCAGGATCCCCACCTCCACGCGTTGGAGGTGACGGATCTCGAGAAAAAGGGGCGACGCACGACCGCCCGCTTCTTCGACGGATCGCGCCCCGAGTATCCGCGCCGCATGCACTGTATCCAGGGGTCGGACGCTCACCGTCTCGTCCGAGACCCCGAACAGCCGAAGCAATTGGGCGTTGGCGATCGGGTGACGGAGATCCTGCTGCCTGAAGTCAGCTTCGCTGCATTGCGGGAGGTGTTCTTGGGCAACGATTTTGCCCGTACCCGGCCCTACCGCCCGGCGAAGGCGCCCGTGGACTACATCCAGGCAGCGCGGGCTGAAGGGGCCACGATCGTCCAGGACTTTCACGAGGGCTACACCCGTCGGGGCGGCCGGCTCTACGCGATCTTGGCTGACGTCTGTGCTTTTGCCAACACCAACGGAGGCACCCTCTACGTTGGCCTCAGCGCTGACCCCAAGGAACCACCGGCTAGTGTGAGCAATCCCTCGCGCCTCATCAAGACACTGGAGGAGGAGGTTGAGCGTCGTATCACGCCGCCGCTCGGGGTCACGGTGGACACCCAGCAGACGCAGGGCGTGAAGGTGGTGCGAGTAGTGGTGCCCCGGGGGGATGATCCACCCTACGCCATTGACGACAACAAGATCTATGTGCGCAGCGAGTCGGAGACCGGCCTGGCCGTGCGCGATGAGATCGTGAGCCTGGTCAAGCGAGCGCAGATTGAGCCCACGGCTGTGCCGGTGGACGAGCCTGTGGATCACGTTGAGCCACCTCGGACGGGCGTTGAGATCGTGGAAAGCCAGGAGCGCAAGGGTACGCTCTATCACACGATGCGGGATCTGCGCAACAGCAACGTGGTCAAGAACGTGACGCGGAAGTCAGCGCGGCGGCTGTGGCACTACGCCATCGCCCAGGCTGAGGAGCACCCGGCAAGCGCAAATCGGGCGGAGTGGCTCGGAGACATCGGCGTGCTCAAACGACGGGAGCACGGTGGCCGGGCGCGCTATGACCTCGTCCAACGCGAGCACGGCAAGCTGCGCGTCTACTACGGGGTGACGGAAGACGGTATTCACGGGGACTGGGCGCGGTTGGTGGGATTGGACGCGGATCTATCCACGGATGGGAATGGATGATCGACGTAGTGGTCGGCGCATAATTCGACACTGCGGTAAGCGTTCGGGTGCCAGGCACTTACTAGTCACGCTGGCCTGGAAAAGGCTGCGGAAGTGTTTCAAGCTCGACATTCTTGGCAAGATAATCCGCCAGAAGTGCCTGGCACCTTGGTGCCCACCTTGCGTAACTCAATTCGGAACCCCTCATCTGAACGCTTACAATTCGCGAACTGGTGCTTGCCTTTACGCGCGGTGTGACGAAAACCGCATGATTTACCCCAGTGCTTCCAACGGTATCTTCTCAAAGAGATGGGATAATCTTTGTTCGTAGCAGGCGCTTCAGCGCCGTGAAAGCGCACTGAAGTGCGCACTACGAACCCTACCCCCCAAGATATTGAGAAGATACTTCCAACGCCTGTTCCAAGTCTCCGAGAATATCCTCCACCGCCTCGATCCCCACCGACATGCGCACCAACCCATCCCCGATGCCGATCCGCGCCCGCTCCTCCGGGCTCAGCGCCCGGTGCGACGCGTGGGCCGGATACAGCACCAGCGTGTACACGTCCCCTAGCGTCGTCGCCGGCAGGCACAGACGCAGCGCCTCGAAGAAGCGGAACACTTCCGGCTGACCGGCCCGGGCCAGCTCGAATGCCACCATGCCTCCGTAGCCCCGGTCCCCGAACAGCCGTCCCGCCAGCTCGTGCTGCGGGTGTGAGGGCAGGCCGGGGTAGTAGACGCGGCTCACTTCGGGGCGGCCCTCCAGCCACTGAGCCACCGCCATCGCGTTCTCGCAGTGCTGGCGCATGCGCAGCGACAGCGTCTTCAGCCCCCGCAGCACCAACCACGCCTCCTGCGGCCCCAGGTTCCCGCCGGTCAGCTTCAGCACCTCGAACAGGTCCGCCCGCCGCTCCCGCGAGGTGACCACCACCCCGCTCAGCACGTCGCCGTGGCCGCCCAGGTACTTGGTGCTGGAGTGGATCACCACGTCGGCCCCCAGTCTCAACGGCTGCAC
>Ga0180433_10002718_pt1 | contig 26852 bp, 16 predicted proteins | sample SS_ome_8_FD_132980 | JGI IMG/M metagenome (GOLD analysis project Ga0180433, IMG submission 132980) | Hypersaline lake sediment archaeal communities from the Salton Sea, California, USA - SS_1_D_1 metaG | ecosystem: Environmental > Aquatic > Non-marine Saline and Alkaline > Hypersaline >... | reverse complement strand
GGGATATGATCATTTTGTTGGAGGTATAGGAGGGGCTATAGCTGGATTGGCTGGTGCTGACTTTTTATGTTATTTAACACCTGCAGAACATCTTGCTTTACCAAACATAAAAGATGTTAGAGAAGGAGTTATTGCTGCAAGAATTGCAGCACATGCAGCAGATCTAGCAAGAGGAATTGATACCAATTTGGATAATGAATTTAGTAAAGCAAGAGAAGATTTAAACTGGGATAAAATGTTTGATTTGTGTATTGATTCAAAAAAGGCAAAAGAATATAGAGATAGAAGGTCACCTTATGAGGATACAACGGCTTGTTCTATGTGTGGAAAACTTTGTGCTATTGAAATGGTCAATAAGTATTTAAAAGAGAAATAAACTGCCAATCATAATTTAATCAGATATATAAATGACTTTTTTGATAATACCTCGCGATGATATCGGTGCTAGTATCTGTTCCAGCATTTATTCTAGGGGTGATCTTTCTTTGGAAAGGTTCAGATATACTAGTTGAGGGAACGTCAAAGACTGCTATTCACTTAGGAGTCTCATCTTTGATTATATCTGTTATTCTAGTTGGATTTGGAACTTCAGCACCAGAATTTGCAATTTCTGTTGGTGCAGCTATTCAAAACAATTCTGACATTTCTCTTGGTAATATTATTGGATCTTGTGTAGCTAATCTATTTCTTGTTCTGGGAATTGCTTCAATTATAAGACCTATTAAGGTTAAAAAACCCGTAATTAAAAGGGAATTTTCTATAGTTTTAGTTGCGACAATAATATTAGTGATTGCATCATATTTTAATTTTCTTGATGCTTATCGTTATATTGGAGGAGTTGTTTTTCTAATTATTTTTTCAATTTTTATTTTATTTTTTGTAATGTGTGCAAAAAACGAAAGGATTAAACCAACAAATTCCAAAGCAAGCAATATTAAGAAACCTGTAATACTTATCATCTTAGGCATAATCGGTGTAATAATTGGAGCTTGGTTACTAATAGAGTCAGCTGTTGTAATTGCTGATTTTTTAGGAATCCCAACATTTGTTATTGCACTATCCTTAGTTGCAATTGGAACCTCCGTACCTGAACTGGTGGTCTCAGCTATGGCATCATATAGAAATGAGCCAGATATTGCTGTTGGTAATGTTCTTGGGTCAAATGTTTTTAATATATTATTAATCCTTGGTTTTGCTGCTCTTTTTATTCCGCTGAAAGCAAGTGACTATATTGATCATTTGGTAGTATTATTAATTTACACAGCTATAATGTTTCCACTAATTAATTTTGGTCAATCGATTACAAGATTTAAAGGTATTATAATGCTAGGTTTATTTTCTGTTTATATTTGGTTTATCTTTTTTTCACCTTGGTAAAAAACAAACTCTATAAATAGCTTGAAAATATTGTCTAAAAATGATGAATGAGGATAAGAAAATATCAATGAAAGATCTTATCCCTATTGCAATAATGGGTTTTTTATTTATAATTATACATAGTTTGGCATTGTTGGTTATTGGACCTTTTCAATCTGCTGGTGTTGAACCAGCTTTTGAAAATCCTGATGATCCTATCAATCTTGTTTTTTTCTTTGTAATAATTTTAATAATGACTTTGATTATTTTATTGATTGCTAAGTATTGGAAAAAACAGTTAATTCAAATAATCATTTTAGGAGCAATTGGTTATACAGCTGCATATGTTATTTTTCCACTATTTACTCTTATTTTTAATTGGCAAATATCTGTAATTATTGCAATTGTTACTGCGTTGATAATCGTTGTCTTATTGTTCAAATTTCCTGAATGGTATGTAATTGATATTTCAGGAATTATTGTTGGAGCAGGAGCTATTGCAATATTTGGAATTTCTTTAGGCGTATTTTTAGTAATTTTATTATTAATTGGTTTAGCTATTTATGATGCAATATCTGTTTACAAAACAAAACATATGATTGATCTAGCTGACACAGTTATGGACCTCAAACTACCAGTTCTATTGGTTGTTCCAAAAGTTAGAAATTATTCACTAATTAAAGAAACAAAAAGTCTCAAAGAAAAGATAAAGTCAGGAGAAGAAAGAGACGCTTTCTTTATGGGATTAGGGGATATTGTAATGCCTGGAATATTGGTTGCATCAGTATACAACAATGTAAGTAACGGATTATTGATTTCAATTGCTATTGTCATTGGAACACTTCTTGGATTTGCAGCTCTTATGACTTTTGTGATGAAAGGTAAGCCCCAAGCAGGACTTCCGCTGCTTTGTAGCGGAGCAATTTTAGGATATATAATATCTAGTTACATTCTCTTTGGAAAATTAGTTGGATTGTCTCTTCCCATATGATTTAATATGAAGATGTGAAATGATTATCTTCACACCATATTTTACTATTTGAATGTTTAAGTGGTTTACCACACTTAGGACATACAGCTTTATCTAAAAAATGATCTATCCAAATATCTCTAACCTGAATAACTGACTCTTTTTCAATTCTATTTAACTCTTCTTTTAAATCAGAGGTTGTGGCTAATTTTTTTAGATTTGAGAAATCAACTTTTTGAGATTTGGGGACCTGAGAGATATCATAATAGATAGCATTTTTTTTTGATTCTTTTGTCTTAACACCTTTATTCCCTATTAATAATGCTGCTAACACCACTCCGCTTACAAGCCCACCTAAATGTGCAAAATGAGCAGTATTATCCTGAACATCTACTACAACTATAACAGTTTCCATAACTGCGAAGAGTATCACCCCATAAATTACCTTGATTCTCATAATAATCATTATCCCAACTGGGACCGGCATGACAACCTCATCCCGTGGATAAGAATATGCAAAAGCTCCAAGAATTCCAAAGATAGCTCCAGATGCGCCAATTAGTGTGATTGAAGATCCAAGGTTTAATAAGGAATGAGTAAGTGCCCCAAATATTCCTGTTATTAGATATATTATTAGAAAATTCTTCCAACCAATTCTTTGTTCAAAAGCCATGCCCATAAACAAAAATACAAACATATTACCAAAAATATGCAAAAAACCACCATGTATAAACATTGATGTAAATAAGGTATAAAGCTGAGGAATATTCTGTATAGATAAATAAATAGGTCTAAAACCTAATTCATAAATAATATCATTAAACGCCCATGACAAAACAAAAACAATAAAATTTGAAAAAATCAATGCATAAGTTATCATAATTTTTTTAAAATATGAGAAAATAATGATTGCAACGATAATCAATATTGATAATAATGAGGGTATGCTTATTGGTATTATTAAGAGGTCCATCTCCTTTTTCTCCAATCTCGGGTAATTATCCCAAATGTAAAACCGTAAATAAGTACAATAAGAAAGTGATTTTTATAATCTACTAATTGAAATTTCTTATCATTAAATTCAGGTTGTTTTAGTTGCCAATCATACAGAAAAACATCTGCATAATAAGATGCTATTTCATAATTTTCTAATATTAATCCTGCCTCTCTATTTCTAGTGACGGAATTTTCATTCCAATTTATACTTGAGATTAAAACGGATTTATTGTCCACTATCATGCCTTTGTTATGGATATTTGTGAAATATGACCAATTTGTATATAAAAATTTAACTTGAATACCATAATCTTTAAGAAAATTTTTTGTCTCATTGCATTTTATGTTTGTTGCTTCGTAAGCAGGATTATAGTTTAATATAATCCTAATATCAACACCTTGATTTGATTTATTAATCAATCTATCAATAAAAGGATTTATGCAATCTTTCCAATCTTTATAAACGTATAATTGTTGAATATAGATGCTGGTATTTGCATTATCTATCATTTCACAAATGGCTTTATAACTAGTATCTGGAGAAAAAACTGGAATTGCAGTAAAGTTTCCGGTATAATCTAATGAATTATATTGTGGTTTATATTCTCCATAATAAACTGAATCATCGATATAAAAACCAGATGGTACAGTTGTATCAACCTGGCTTAATGAATAGCTGTCACATCGGTTTGGATTCCAATCATCCATAAAGATTTTTAAAAAATATTCTGCTACAATTTGATTTTTTACAACGATTCCCCATTCACGGTTTCCAAATGTTGGATCAATTGGAACTCCGGTCTTTGCCCAATTACAACTTTCAACAATGATTGTTTTATTGTCAATCACTAAATATTTCCCATGATCGAAAATGTATCTAGCATGAACTTTATTTTTAACATCATTAACAATCAACCTAATATGTGCACCGTTATTTTTTAAAGTATTTAGAATATATTTTTCTCTATCATCAATACCTCCAATGGGTGATCCCTCTAGGAATATATTCACATTTACATTTCTATTTAATGCATCTACTAATTCATTACATAAAAAAGGATTGGTAAATTCATAAATATTGAAGTATATAGATTCAGAAGCATTTCTTATCTCAGATACGATAGTTTTAAAGGAACAATCTGGGGATACAAATGTTTTTATCTCTCCAAAAACAGGGAGGCGAACATAAGGAAAATCTGATTGACCAATTCCATAGATTCTAGGATTATTCCAATCTATACAGGAATCTGAGTCGATTGGATTTTCATAGTTATCTCTGTTTCTTTTAGTTATTACACCCTGCCCAGATTTGAAGACGGGGGGACCATTCCATCCCTCATATTTTGAATCAATATCACCGTAGACTAGAATATCAAATGTTTTGTTATATTGATCTTTTATTGCAACTGCCCCTCCCATATTACTCAATCTTAGATTTTTTTGTTTTATCATCTGTGGGATTTTGTTTGAAGAGTCAACAGAATATTCAAAATCAGCAACTTTTCCGGTCTCATAACAATAAGCACTTGCATTTTGTGTGATATAAATTTTAGTTTTTGCTAAAAGTATAGTTGGATCTGGGAAAACAATCTTGGTTTGTTTATTGATATTTTTCTCAGGATTATTTGTTATATACCAACTAGAAATACTTATATCTTTTTTAGTGGGATTATATAATGCAATATATTCATTATTAAGATTAGAATAAGTGTGATAATACAATTCGGTAATTAATATCTCCTCACCTGAATACTCCTTAGTAATTATTTCTATTTTAATAGAAAATTCATTATTTAATTCATTTAATTCTTCGATATTATTATCATGGTCTAGAACAGTAAAAATTGTATGAAAACCTGGCTTTATCTTAGATGTATCCCATAAAATTGAAGGATATTTATGATACTTACTTATAGATTCATATTCTTTTTTTCCAATCAAAGAGTTTTTGTCAATATTATCACAATAAAATGAGACAGTGACATTTGTTGCATTTTCATTTCCTCTGTTTTTTATATTTGCCTTTATTGTGGCAGTTTTACCTTTGTAAAATTTATTTTTTTCGACTCCAAATTCATCAATAGATTTAACATTGGTTATCGTTAAATCTGGAGCAATAATTTCAATACAAATTTTGGTATAATCTGATATTCCAATATCATTTTTTGATGTTGCAATTATGCTAAGATTACACCAATTTGATCCAATTATCTTACTTGGATTTACATGAATATTAAAAACTGAAATTTTCTTAGGATTCAAATTTATATTTTTTTTATCTTGTGTAATATTCCAATTATTATCATTTGAAGAAATTGAAATATTAATTGAGTCTGGAAAATCTCCTACATTTTTAACTCTTATAGGAATTTTCATTGTTTGGTTTCTTTTAATTCTAAAAGTGGTATCTAAAGGACTAATTTTTACTCCGTAGTTCCCAGGTTTAACCTGTTTATCTGATATGACATGAATCAAATTTGTTTGGTTATATATCTTTATTTGAAATCCAGTACCAACAGGGGTGGGAATCTTATAATAACCTGATTTTGGAATTAATCCTTCTTCAATATTATTATCTTCAGTAAAATAAATACCTGTTATTATCTCCTCACTATTTTTGACTATTATAATCTTATTTTCAAAGAAATTATTATTTTTTTCTGCTCTACCAACTAAATAACCTGCTCTAAATCCATTTCTTGTAGATTCATCCATATCTAAAAGACGTACTTTTTTAACAACATTATAAAAAATTTCATCCTTTTTTAATTTAACGAATAAATAAGCATCACTACTATTTTGAATGTTTAATATGTAATCTTGATAATCTTTTTTGAATCTTAAATACTGCCAACCTGACCAAAAACCTATAGAATTTGTGGTTATTGAAGAAGTATATTCATTTGAGTATCTCCACGAACTTCCATTCCAAGTTTGAGTTGAAGGCCAGTTGTTTGATAAGTTTCCCAAAATAAAAGATTTTAACTGATAAGATTCATTTGTAACTAATTTATTTAACGATATATTTATTGCAAATGCAAAACTAAAATCCATATTTTTAGTTATTTTTGAAACATAAACTGGATATAATCTAATATCCAAATCTACAATGTTTTTTTTACCAGGAGTAGGCGTAATTCCATAATAAAAATCCAATAACGAGTTATTTCTATCTTTTTCTTGATATCTTGCTATTGAATTTCCCTTATTTACATTATAAGCAGGATAACCAGGAATATCAGGATAATCAAATCCCCATTCTAATGTATCGATTATTTTTTCAGAGGAGTCTGAAAGAATTAATTTTTCCTGATTGTTATTTAGACCATAACCGCATATTGCACTATCATCAACATATAATTTTATTGTATTTTCCGGTATTGTAAGATTCTTATAGATTTCTGTTCCCTGATCAGCAATAATTGCATAACCACGGGGAGGTACTATTGTGGTTCCATTTCCATGATCTGAATCAGCAATTATTAAATCTTTTTCTTCACCATCATCAATTGTCCAATTTTTTAAATCGATTGCCATATCTGTTGGATTGAAAAGTTCAATCCATTCATTGTAATAATCACTTGCTAAAGGACAAGCCATCACTTCATTAATGATAATTAAATTTGAATTTTCTGCTTGAACTTTTTGATTAAATGAAATTAATAAAAAAATTATGATTAAAATAGATTTTGATAAAATTAAATAACTTTTATGTTTGAACAAACACCATACCTCCCTTAAGGGCGGGGAGGGATTTGAACCCCCGTATGCGGATCTGCAGTCCGCCACATAGCCACTTTGTTACCCGCCCAGTTTAGAAAGGAATAAAGTAGGAATAATAAAAGGTTTTTGACAAACTATGTAAAACTTATAAAAAAATATCGTTATTTTTTATCTTATTTAAATTTAAAAAATTAAAGAAAAAAAAGGAGAGAGAAATTAATAATATTTATTTCTTTTTACTAGTTTTTTTTGTATTTTCTGTTTTTTGGGTTTGTGTTTGTTGTTGGGGTTTTACCGTTCCGAATTTTTTTCCTTCTTCTTGAGTTTTTGCAGCAATAAGACAACCTCTAGCAACTGCATGCATTGGATCTCTGGCTCTAATTATTTTTGATATTTGTATTCTTAGTTTTGCTTCGTTTAATTTCTTTTCAAATAGTTCAAAGAAACCATCAGGTAAGGAACTTCCTCCAGCAATTGCCACTGGGAAAGCAACCTTTGGTGGCGCAATTTCCCTGAGTCTATTGTTTAAGTTTTGAATAATATATGTCATTAATGCTTCGTAATAAATTGTTATTGCTCCTTCAGGACTTCCCAATTTTACTTGTTTACTTAATTTTGAGGTTGCTTCTTTAGTTGCAGTTACATGTTCTTTTGGCAAACCTGTTGATTTTGAAACTTGTTCGTCAATCCAATCTCCACCTCTAGCAATACTAAACGACATTAATGGAGTTGCTAAATATGCAAGAGTTACATTAGTTAGTCCAGCACCAACACTAATACCAACACCAGTGAAATTGTAATTTGATAGTTCTGAATATATAACTGCTAAACCCTCGTCTATTACATGAGCATCATAATTCAATGCTTTGGTTAAGGCTTCCATAGTTTTTTTGTGGTACAAAACATCTAAATCTACGTCTATTGGTGCAGCAGGTGTTGAAAGATATAATACTTCTTTATTTGATTTTGGTCTTCCAATAACACTTTCTACTATCAATTTCATTATTGGAATTGCTTCTTTTTCTCTAGGACTAATTATTCCACGACTCATTGGACGTCTTGCTTCTTTTTCAAAGATTGTTGCAAATTTGAACGCATCTTCTCCTAGCAATGATATTCCGTTTTCTTCTTCAATGTACAACACGTGCGATGTATCCAACATGTTTTTTGTAAGATCAGTTGAATCCAGATTCATAAAAGCGTTTCTTTGCTGCGTAAAAACGATATCTTCGCCTTCCCTTTCTGCACAAATAATATTCATTGTTCCAATATCTAAACCTTTTGGCATTTCCACATCACCCTCCGATATTTAAAATAGGTAAACTCTACTAAATTTAAATACATTTCGGGAAAAAATAATTAAAAAAATTAGAAAGTTAGAATCATCTAGAAAAAATTCTTTTAAATCGCGTAAAGAGACCTGATTCTTCCTTCTTCTGAATCATTGTTTTGGCCAACGCATCTGATGCCTGATCAATACCTATAGAACCCCACTTTTCAGTTTCACCAGGATGCATTGTTTGAGTTAAAGCAACCGCCTCGGCTATATCATCTTTAACTCTTGTTATATGCCCTCTTACACCCATTACTAATTTATCAAAACGACTTTCTTCGGGCATGCTATCGATTTCAAATTGTAAATTTGACGCAGCCAGTTCAACAGCTCTTTGTGTTGCTTCATCAATATCTCTCTGGATTTCTTCATCAGTATAAATTCTTGATTGATCTGTAACTTTTACACTTGTTGTTGGTGATTTTTCCATTATCCATAAAATTACATTTGCAAAAGCATTGCCCATCAATATTAAAAAACTTAGAACATACAAACCAAAAACATATCCAATTAAGGGATAATACCAGTTAGAAAAATAATTAGTATAGAAAAGTATAATTGCAATCATAGAAAGAATCGCACTAATTGTTATCATTGCATATCCTTTTTTACTTTCTCTTATCATTAGATTTATACCTAACATTAATAAAATAATCCCAACACTCAGTGAAAGGACAATAGATAGGATTTGTTGTGGATCCGAACCATAGTGTAACTGAAAAATCATTATGAGAGCAGATCCTAATCCTATGAGGGCAATACCAACAGCAAAAAGCATCGAACCAATATAATAAACTGGAACCCCTCGAAGTAATAGTTTTGAATCTGTCAATTCCTCACTATTTTCATTATCTCCGCGCATATCCCATCCATAATAAGTAATTGAAAATAACTATAAAAGCATTTTCTGTCATTTTGATTAATTTGCAAAATGCCATATTTTAAATACTCACAAGGAGTAAACTATGGTACAAAGTCTATATTATTCACTTTTTCTCTCGTTTCAATTAAGGACAATATAAATCCAATAAAACCTGTGAAAATATCGGTTGCGATAAATCCAACTAGTGTAAAAACAAAAATTTTTTCAATTTCTACGTTAAATAAAGTTGAAAACAAAAAAATTGAAGTAAATTCCCTAGTTCCTAAACCTGCAAAAGTGATTGGTAAAAATCCAGCTGTATTTGCTATTGGAAATAAAAATAGAAAGTATAGATATGGGATTTCAACCCCTAATGCAAAAACAAAAATATATTCTTGTGTAAATATTATTATCCAAGTAAAAAGACCTATAATCAATGGCAAAATCAATTTTTTAATTCTTGGAAAATCTAGATAAAATGTTTTTGCAAAACTATTAAAACTAGTTTTAAACTTTTTTGGAATTAAATATTTTATAATAGTAAAAAAGACTTTTTCGCCTCTTTCTTTTTTAACGAAAAATATTAGGACTATTATAACACTAAAGATCCAAATAATAACAATTGTAAAAAGTTCTATTGATTTACCAATTATAATTAATGCACCAATAACCATCAAACCATATAGTGATAGCGTATGAATAACTAGTTCAATCATTGAATTAACGAATAATTTTCCATATGGTTCTCTAGTTTTTTCCTTCATATATGGAATACGCATCAACTGACCCATATAGCTCGGGGTAATGCTACCATAAAAAAAACCAATTAAGAATATTTTGAGAGAAGTGAAATAGTTAAGTGAAATTTTCTGTTCTTTTAATATTAATTGCCAAGCGGAATTTCTAATCAATAATCTTGGAAACGTAAGAGATAACGATATTATAATAAAAATTGGCGGAATAGAAAATAATGCATCAATTATTTTTTCAATATTTAGTGAAAATATTATGTATAAAAATATTAAAATACCAATTAATGGTAAGAATTTTTTAGCTTGTCTAAATATTTTTTTCCGCATTATTTTATGGTTGTAACAAATTATATTTTTTATGATTTGTCAAGTTAATAAAAAATTAATAATTAAATTAAAAAAATTAGTTAAATAAAATTAGGAAAAAAATAATTAAAAGAACTTCAAAACTGTAAGTAAACTATATCCATGATTTCCTGCTGAATCGACTGCATCAATTTCTAAAGTTTGAACGAAAAATGCACCTTCTTCCCATTTCCATTTGTATGGTTCTGATTTATCATTAAATACTGATTCACCATTAATAAGAAACTTAACCGATCTAACATCTCTATTATCTGTAACATTTACTTGAATTTCAATAAATCCTATGATCACTGGAAGAATAAATGGTCCTACTTCATTATCGAGAAAATAAATTGAATTTTCCGGTTTGATTATTTTAACTTCAGGGGGCTCTTCATCTGGTATTAAAGAAACAACAATGGCCGTTTCAACTATAGTATGATTATAAATTGTGGGGTAGTCTGGTAGCCAAAAAGAAAAATTCAAATCAGGACATGGGCAGGATTCATTGATTAAAAATACATCATGGGACACATTTTTTGCATCATTATGATTTAGGCTTTCTGAATTATTTAAATCAAAAAATGGGTCACTAAATGCAATCTTTGAATTGTCAAGGTTGACTCCAGCACATGTTACATAATGAGAATCTTTTCTTATAGAACCAGGTGGCGGGTCATAGTATTCCGTTTCAAAGGTCCAATCAAAAGGCAAACCGTATATATCATAAGGATTTTGGTTCATCCATCCTTCTCCTTGATAGTAAGGGTCGGGAGATTCATAAAACCATTCATAGTGATAACCATTTTCTAACTGTCTAACATCAAAATAGTATGTTTCATAGGGAACCAATTCAATACCGGGTTCAAATTGAAATTTTATCCACGTAGGGTCTTCAATATATCCAGGATCAAGAATAGAAGTACCTAATGGTTCCCCACCTAAAGTATCATAAATATTAATCTCAATTTCACAATTATCAACAGATGAGCTTTCAATTAGTATCTTTATCGAATCAATTCTATTTACAGCGGGAGAAAAGTTTTGATAATCCCACCAAGTATAATTTTGTAGAAATTTATTAAATGACCTAATTGGTTGAGATTGATCTAATCTTAGTACACCTATTTCATAGTCATAAAATCCTAAACTTAGAATGACATTTTGACTATTGCTAATTTCATCTTCTATATATTGAAGTGTTGGTCCATTTTCAATTTTTTTTCCAAATCTATCATCGATAGTTTTATTTGTAAACCAAAAATCTAACGCGAGACCTAAATCATCAACCGTGGTTAATCCTCTATTTGAAGTATTTGTTATCAATGCCAAATCTTCAATTAAATATTGTACGTTATTTGTTGAATGATCGTCATCTAAATATTTTTCGACAAGAGGAAACTCGTCGTTACCATCACCAGGTATACCATTTGGATTTGCAAACATTGAATCAAACCACCAAAAACAATTTGCAATAGCTGCTGGACCGCTATATGCCCATTTAAATTTGTCATCTCCGCTGGTTATTGAATCAAGTTGACAATCGTCTCCAGGGGAAATTATGACTTCTTCAGGCAGAACATCCGAACCAACAGATATTAACTGATTGTCATCATTTAAAGCAATAGATTCAGCAACACCATTGCCACCATCAATTATAATTTTCCATTGTTTTTGTTTTTGATCAAAATCTGGCATCCCTTGAGGAGAATAATTTGGAAAAGTGTCCTTCCAAATCCAGTCCCTATCCGTTGGATATATATTACAATCTGAAATTTCATCGATTTGTAAATTATAAGATGAAGTGACTAATAATGGGTTAAAAATGATTAATAATAATAGAAAAACGACTGAATACACAATTAAGGTTTTATTGGGTACATTTTTCATTATTTAATCAACCTTAGTTTAATAATACACTCAGCTAATTTAAATTTTTTGTAATAATAAATTTATCTTAATACTAAATAAAATATTTAAAAAAAGGGGAGATAGATTGTTTGGATGTGTTATGTAATTATCCTCCAGGATTCATTTTTATAAAAAATAGCAAAATAGTCCCACCTTTTGTACGAACATCTGAAGGACCATCATTTATCCAAACATTTACTGTAATATCAGTTGAACCAAATCCAAGAATGAATCCTGAATTAATGGTTTTTTCTTCACCTGAAGCTATATTCATACCATGACCTGACGATTCTTTACCAATAATCGCACCACCATCAAGAGTAATACTCCAACTAATATCTGCTGCTTCAAGACCGCCAGTATTTTTAATTGTTGAGCTTACTCTAAATAATCCTCCAGATATGGAATCAATATCAAGTCTTGGTCCGCCAACGATATCAATAGTCAAAGGGGATGACCATGCAGTTTCGCTACTACCATTATCATCTTTTGCTTTAACCCTTATATTGTAAACTCCTTCCAAATCCCAGGATTTTGTTTTATATATAGTATCTCCAGAGTAAAATGGACCTAACCAATTGCTATATGACCCATCGCCCCAATCAAACTGGTAATAAATTTTGTCTCCATCCCCGTCTGTTGTACTTGTTGAAAAGTCATATTCTATTCCAGCAATGCCTTCACTAGGACCATCTGGTCTTTCTGGTGTTTCAGGTGGATTGCTACCACCTGGAGTTGCTGCAGCAACCTCATCAACATATTTACTACTGGAATCAAAAACTGCTGTAATAACCATTATGTTATTTTCTTCAATATTGCTATAGCCATGAGAATCACCATCCCAAATGGCAGATTCGCTCCAAGTATCGCCTGCTCCAACATTTATGTTTTCATTAAAAGCATAACCAATCATTGAATAATGATATTTCTGACCACTATTATCGTACCATCTAGATACTATTTCAGTGATGTAAGCATGTATATGACCACTATAGCTACTACCTTCATTATTAGTCACACTTACTGCAACATTCATCTCAGCATCTCCTTGCCAATCAACAGAGACATCTACGTCAATGTCTGCAACACTTCTTGAACCTGCTTGCTGTATTTGAGATATGTAAGGTGTTTTACTCCCGTAATTACCTATCAATGTACTATAACCCCCATCAAAAAATACCTGAGGTACAGAACCAGAAGCCCCAGGAATCTCCCAATATCTGGCATTTGCCAATGATTCTTTATCAGCATTTAATGTTAAAAAGTAAAAATCATAGTCACCAGAATTATAAATATCATATAAATAACCTGAAACAGGTGGACAATGCGGACAAGAGCTAGTTGTTCCAAATTCAGCTAGAACATAATGTGTAAAATCTCGTTCATTATCACTATGTATTTCCTCATTCACGGCATAAGCGCCTATGCTACTAAAAATTAAACCTATTATAACTATATATATCAACAAAATTTTTTTCATATATTTTCCCCCTAAGGTTATATTAACGGATGTTAATGAATATATAGACACCATGGTATAAAAAGGTAACTATATTTTATATCAAAAGAGCTATAAGAATTAAGTAAAAAATTGAAAAGATTTTATAAATAAATCAATTCTCCACTTGAAATTTTTTTATATTTATTTTTGCTAATTTTTATTATTAATGAACCAGTTTTGTCAATATCAATAACTTTACCAGTTAAAGGATTACTTGATTGGTTAATCATTACTCTTTGACCTATTGTATTTGACAGGGTTTTCCATTCTTGTATAATTAGATCATATTCTTTACTTAGAAATTTTTTGTAATATTTATTAAAAGTGATTAATAACTTATTGAGAAATTCATAATACTTAACTTCTTTATTAGTCTCTACTAGCAGTGAAGTGGATTTTTCTCTAATTTTTTTTGAAAGATTTTTAATATTCACATTAACATTAATACCTATACCAACAACCACATATTTCAAATGACTTTGATCTGATTCTGATTCAATTAAAATACCGGCAATTTTTTTACCTTTTATTAAAACGTCATTAGGCCATTTTATTGCTGGAAAAATATGATAATTAGATAGCGTCCTTGAAATAATTATTGATACCATTAAAGATAATAACATTGATTTTTCCGGAGGACAATTAGGGCGAATAATAATTGAAATATAAACACCACCATCTGGTGATTCCCATACTCTATTATATCTTCCTCGTCCTTGTTTTTGAACTCTAGAAAGAATAATTGTACCCTCGCTCTCGCCTTTGACTGCATGTTCTTTAGCAATCTCATTTGTCGAGGATATTTCATCAAATACTATGCTGTTTTTAATAAAATCATTATTTAGATTCTCAAAAAATTCTGAATATTTTTCAACAAATTTTTTCTCTGACATTGTAGAATTAAGAGGATTTTTTAATTATACTTAAAAATATCGGGAAAAAATATTTTAATGATGGCTTATAAAATGAAATATCTAAAAAAAAAAACATTGAAATTTAATGATGTCAGTAAAATTTTTGTACAATATCTATATTAAGTCGAGAGCGTAAGAGGTAAAAATATGAAGAAAGTACATGTCTATCTTATCTTATTAACTTTAATATCATTTTCTTTTACATATAATGTTACTTCATCGGCAACACCTGGAGAAATCCAAGAAGATAGTGTATCAGTTGATTATAGAAATGTTACAGTTTTTGCACCTGCTGTTGCCCAATCATCTTCAGGCTACACAGGTGTCATATCAACAATTACTGTTACTATTCAAAACAACGGAAGTGGAAGAGTATTTGTTGATACTTTGCCTCTAACTCAGATTGATATGCAGGGCTCCGCAAGACTTGCGGTAAAGGTTGCCAGTTCACTGGTGGAAAAAGATGAAGGGTGTAATATCAGCCCTTCATCCTATGATTATTTTTTTGTTGTTAGAACAACATCACCGATTATCGGCGGCCCTTCAGCTGGAGCAATAATGACTGCAGCAGTAGTGTCTTTACTTGAAAAGTGGACCTTAGATGATAAAACTGTTATGACGGGCATGATTAATCCAGATGGAAGTATTGGACCTATTGGCGGAATTACACAGAAAATAGATGCAGCATACTCTGTTGGCGCAACAAGATTTCTAATTCCCAAAGGTCAAGGGACCTATATTGAAACAATAACTGAAACAATCGATGTGGGGGGTTGGACCCAAATTATTAATCGCCAAGTTGAGAGAAATGTATCAGATTATGCATCAGAAAATTATGGAATTGAAGTATTAGAAGTCGAAGATATAAATGATGTTCTAGTATATTTTGCAGGCTGGGAATTTCCAATAGTTGAATCTGATGATAAAATAACAACACAAGATTATACAAATTCAATGAAACCTCTTGCAACAAAACTATTAGGGGAAGCAAATACCTCGTATGATAATGCAAGTACCTTGTATAATAGTACAGATATCCCAAATAGATATCCATTTTATTATAAAAATCATGTAACCAATATTTTAAATAATGCTTTGCAAAATCTAAAAGAATCCGAAGAGTGGTTTGATCAGGAGCTATATTACACTAGTACAAGTAATTCTTTTCAGTCTTTGATTGACTCATTATTTGTATCTTATTCATGTGAATATTTTAAATCTAATGATAAGGATAATTATGTAAAATCATTGTTAGATAGTTTAAAAGAAATACATAATGACAATAGTGATATTGCAAAAAATAGTAAAATTGAAGGCATAATTTCATTACAATGTGTAGGAGCAGCGCAAAAGAGAGCCTCAGACGCTGACTCATACATTGAAGATGCTGAAAATAGCTATCAAAACAGTGATTATTTAACCGCCCTTTATAAAATAGCTTATGCTATGCAAAGAACTGCTAGTGTGGGATGGTGGATTAATATTTCATCATCATTTAAGGAAACTGGCAATATAAATTCATCAACAATAGATGACTTAGCTGGAGAATATATTGAAGATGCTCAGCAAGCAATAATTTATTCTAGTATTATCTTACAAGAGGTTGGACAATCGTCTAGCTATATAACTGAAGCAGAAGTATTGTTGGATTCGGCAAGAGATAGTAGAATAAATGGATATCCAGCTGCTTCATTATTTGAAACCCTAGAATCACTTGTAAAAGCAAATCTTGCTCTTGAACTTGTAGATGGAATATCAGAAGATAAACTAGAAAGAGCTCGCGAAGCTGCGAGTGCAAGTATTGCTGAAAGTAGAAACCAAGGAATTGAACCAATACTAGCAATTAGTTATTATGAATATGCACAAAGTTTAGCTAATGAGTCATCATTAGATTCTGCAATTGTTTATTATAAATACAGTGATTTGATTGCAGGAACTCTTGGACTTACTAATCCTTGTAAAAGTCATTCATCTAGATATGTCGGGGTTCCCGATGTATCAACTTCCATTTGGGAGCGAGGCATTCTAAGATACTCAAATTATTTTTTTATTTTTGCAATAATAGGTGGCATAGGTGGAATTGGTATTGGGATTTTTATAGGATCATTATCTAAAGGGAAAAACGTAAAAAAACACGAAGAAAAACATTATAGTAATATTATTAAGAATAGTGATAATAAGAACGAATACTTTCCAGACGGTCAAATTCCAAGAAGTATTAAAGATTATTATAAATATAAATAATTTCAATAGATTAAAAATTTATTTTTAATTATTACTTATTTTTGGTAAAGTAAAATAAAATATACTTCCCTTGTTTAACCCTGGACTTTCAACCCAAATTTTACCATTATGCTTTTCAACTATTCGTTTGCAAATTGAAAGACCTAAACCACTGGATTTAAAATCATGTCTTGATTTATCTGCTTTGTAAAATTCATTAAATACATTGACAGCCTGCTCCTTATCCATTCCAATACCATTATCTTGAACAGAAACAGTAATTTGATCGTCCTCATCATTAGCATCGATAGTAATCAATCCATTAACATGGGTATATTTTATTGAATTATTAATTAAATTATTAAATAGTTCACCTAATCTTAGTTTATCTGCATTAATGAAAATATTTTTATCAACTTTGTTAGTTATTTTAATATTTTTATCATAAAATATTATCATTTGATCCTGGATACATCCTTCAACTATTTCCCATAATTGCTGTTCGGAAATATCAAAAACAGTATTTGGTGAATTAAGTCTTGCTAGTTCAATGGTTTTAGTTACTAAATTTTTCATATAGTCCACATTTCTATGAAATACTTCTAGCATTTCTTTTGATTTTGGATCGGATTCAGTTCTTTCTAAAATAGGAAGTAAGGAAATAAGTGGAGTTAAAGGAGTTTTTAGATCGTGGCCTAGTTGATTTATAAATTCGTCTTTTTGTTTTAAAAGGTTTTCAATCTTAGCAGTTCTATCTTTTACTTTTAATTCAAGATCCTTATTAACACATCTTATTATATCATAAGATTCTTTTAATTTTTCTTCATTATTTTTTCTGTCAGTTATGTCTTCCATTGTTGTTTGGACAAATTCTAAATTTCCATTTTCTTCATAATAAAGAAAATCATGAATAATAAAAATCCTTTTTTCTCGAGTTTTTGTGAGAAACATTCGCTCATGTCCACCTGTGTATGAATCTAAACTTTCAATCTTTTTTAAAAAAGAGGATTTTGCAGTATTTTTTTCCTTTTTATCTATAAAATCAAAAATTGATTTTCCTATCACTTCATCTATGCTATAGCCCAAGAGTTCACACCATTTTTCATTAACATTTGTAATAATTCCTGTGGGAGATAATGTATGATATGGAATTGGAGCGTTTTGATATAACTGTCTAAATTTCTTTTCAGATCTTTTTAAATAAGATTCCAGATTCTTTTGTCTTGTATTATCCTGAATTATACCTATTGAGCCTATTATATTGTTTTTATAATTCTTGATTACGCTTAATGATAAACATACATTGATTGTTTTATTATCCCCTTTAATCATTTTTGTTTCGATGCAATGCTGCATACCTTTTTGTCTTACATTCTTTGATCTAATCATATTCCATTCATCTTGAGGATATAGTGTTTTCACTGGTTTCATAAACAGTTTATCTTTTTTCATATCTAGTAAGTCTTCAGCAAACTTGTTCCATGAAACAATACGTTCTTTTTCATCACTAATTGTAATGGCAACTGCAGAGTTGTCAAATATTGTTCTGTATTTATCTTCAGATTCCTTTAGTTTTCTTTCAGCCTTTTTTAGACGTGTAATATCTCTAATTATACCAACAGAACCAACTGTTTTCCCATCTGTAGATTTTAAAATACACAAAGATAATTCAACATCAAATAACCCTCTGTCTTTTCGGATCATTTTTGTTTCCATTCGATATTTGATGCCTTTTTGTCTTACATTTTCCTTTCGAATTTTTTTCCACTCTTCATCAGGGTAAAGGGATTTTACAGGTGCTAGAAACAATTCTTTTTCAGACCTATTGAAAAGTTCTTCAGCATAAGTATTCCACGACACAATTCTCTCTTTGTTGTCAACTAATGTTATTGCTACAGAATAATTTTCAAAAATTGTCTTATACTTTTGCTTAACGTCCTGTAAAATTTTATCGCTGCTTGTTAATTTTAATGAGTCTTTATTAATATATTTTAATGATGAGTTAGACGAAGACGATTCATCTGTTTTATTTTCAAATTCTTCAAATAAAAAATTATTAAAGCTTTGAAGTAAACCAATCTCCTCTTCTTGTCTCAATTGCTTAACAATATTTGGTACATTTTTCAAATGAATACCTCATTTTAGTAAAATTAATCTTTTAAAAATTAAGTATTTAATTAAATCAATCATTTAATCCCATCCAGATTAAGTCCATATTTTGCCAATTGAATTAATATAGTCGAATGCATCTCATACCAATTAAATTTTATCATTATAGTTAATTATTTTGTGTTATTTAGTTAAATTTTCTAAAATTTAGATAAGATAATTTCAAAAAACATTTTTAAAAAAATAATTTAATAAGCAAAAAGGAAAAAAGTAACATTCGGCCTTAAATTACATTGATTTTGAATAAAAACTTTTATTAAACATATAATAAATTACACAATGTTAAAAATTATCGGGATTCATGGATGGGATGCTGAAAAATAGATATAGAAATGCAAAAATAATTCCTATTACTATAGTTCTTCAGATTATTAAAAATTCAAATAAAAATATTTCAAAAATGAAAGTGGAAAGAGTTAAAAATAATGAATTAAAAAATAATAATAAAAATAAAACCTCACCCAAAAAAAAATATGTCATTAAAAATAACGAAAACAACAAAAAAAATGATATTTCTAATAAAAGACTGAAAAATAAAAAGGTAAACCCAAGTAATAAATTTTCCAAAAAAAATAATAAATTAAAAATAAAGAAAAAATCAAAAATTGGAAAAATTGATAATTTACATATCTCAACTATTAATAAGGTAGATGAATTAATAACAGAGATGGAACGTAGAGAAAAAAAGGTCAAAAAAACACCCTCTATTTTTAAAAAAATAATAAACTTGGGTCAAAATAATGACACAATATTTCAGACGCCTGAGTTTCTCTCTACCCCTCCATTTATTGAATATGATTTAAGTTGGCTAAATAGTGAGGAAAAACAAGAGTTAGTCGCAAATTTCCATGATGGTCTTGAAGATATTAATAATAATGAATCAAAAATGGGACAGACAGGGATATTTGAACAAGAGATTGGGAATAATCCAAAGGAAGAATTTGCAAGTGATTTTGTAAAACCCCTATTATCAGAAATGATAAATCCCCCAGATTATAAAACTTGTGCATCAAAAGATAAGAAAAAACTTAGTAGAATTAAATGGATGTTTACAGGAATTTCTGGTTTTGATAATTTATTAGTTAAGGGCATACCAAAAGGATCCAATATTATTGTTGCCGGTGGTCCAGGAAGTGGAAAAACGATATTTTGTTTACAAACATTATACAACAAAGCTCTTGAAGGTAAAGATTGTGTTTTTTTATCAATGGAAGAAAGGCCAGAACGTCTAATGGATCATCTTCTAGAATTTGGCTTTAAAGTTAAAGAAATAAAAAGAGAAGTAAATCAAATAATATTGAAAGTAAATGGTAAAGGTCGCATTTCATTAAAAAGGTTACAACCTATCAAGCTTGCAAGGTCAATTGAAGCTCTTTTAGAAAAAGCAAGTGGTACACTACCTATTGATATTGATTTAGTTTTAGATTTCTTCCCAGAAGATTTTGATGTAAGTTTGCTCACTTTGGATTCGATTTCAGCTATTGAAACTGCATTTTCAGGTACAAGAAGGCAATATAGAATATACATTGAACAGCTTTTTAGATATTTTGAACATTTAGACATTACTACACTTATGATAACTGAATCAACTAATGCACCACATCAATTCTCAAATACTGGTGTTGAAGAATTCCTTGCCGATGGAATATTTGTTTTCTATAATTTTCAAGGAGTCAAGAAGAGAACTAGAGGCGCAGAAGTCTATAAACTTCGTGGGGCAGCCCATTCTCAAAAAATTGTACCAATGGAAATAACAAGTGACGGAATAATAATTAATTCTGAAGAGGTATGTAGAGAGCAAGCTTAATAATAATATTTTTAAAAATATCAACTATGGTATTTTGTAATTGCTTTTTCTACCCTTCTAATTAACTCATGAGGTTCAAAGGGTTTTTCAACATAACCTTCTCCAAGAAAGCGACCGGCACCCATAGTAAAATAGTCAGAACGAGCAGTTAAAAAAATAATTGGGATTTTAGACCATTTTTCATTCTTTTTAATGCGTTCATAGGTTTCCCAGCCATCTATACCGGGCAACATTATATCCAAAATAATTGCATCGGGAATAGTACTATTATTTAGAATCTCTAAACATTCTTCACCAGTTTCAGCAACAGTTACCTTGTAATCGCCAAGCTCATCCTCAAACAACTTTTTTAAAGCAAATGTAACATCTGGACTATCATCAACAACCAATAATGTTTTATTCATTCTAATTCTTCCTCCATTTTTTAATTTTACTTTTTTCTTTTTTAAGTTCACCAAGTCGCTCAGTGTGCTGTTTCATAAGTGAATCATATGTATTTCTCGATATAGAACCAGTTTTAAAATATTTCACAACTGTTTCATTTTGTATTAGTTCCTCTTCTTGTATTTCCTCCTCAATATCAGTTAAACGTTGAGCTGAAAAATTTCTTTTTAATAAATAGGCAATAAGGGAGGCTATTAAACTAAAAAATAATATTCCAAAAATAGTTGAAAAGGGAATATTAAATTTTTCCGTCTCACTAACTTGAATTGTCTTTGATGTAAATGCGCTATTGCCAAATTTATCAATCGCATAAATATCCATAAACCAACTACCTAAATCTTTGTTTGATATTAAGTATTTAGATAAATATGTGCCATTCTGCTGGTCTATTAATCCCACTTCGCAACTTGGTGTTTTTGCAATTACATCAGCATCTTCTATTATTGCTCCATCAGGGTAACTTAAATTGGCAATAATTGAAATAGAATCATCAATAAAATAATTATTTTCGGAGGGGTTAAGCAATTCTAAATTTATAGTTGCAGGTTTAACTTCTAGAAAAGTAAAACTACCCCCTACTGTTAAAGAACTCTCTGATTTTTTTATACATTCGATAGATATCGACCAAAATCCAAGTTCACTATCCCAGGGTATCTTATAAGATCCCTGATAATAGCCATTTGATATTTCTGTCAAATTTGCAATATTATCTATTGAAAGGATACATGATGTTAATGCATCATTTACACCAACACCTGCTTCGGTTATATATACAGAAATATTAATAGTATTTCCTCTATAATATACAGCATTTTCGGGGGGTGAATATATTAAAACATTGTATCTTAATATATCTGGAGGAGGAACAACTGTAATTTTACTTTCATTACTAAAAACAATTCCTTCAATATCTGTTATTCTTGTCGTTATATTCCAAATCCCGCCAGGGTCCCCATATGATACATTATAATAATATTCAAAAGAATTATTTCTTATAGACGTAATAGCGGATCTTTTCCAACCATTATTTTCGAAGTTAATATTTACATAATCAATGGTGTTGGTTTGATGAGTTTTTGAAATATTACCATAAACATGTATTTTTTCACCATTTTGATACGTTTCTTTATCAGTTTTTATAGATATTGTAATGTTGTATGTGATGATGATTTCAATATAGGCATACTTGATTTTTCCATCATTAAATGCTGTTATATTATATTTAAAATGTCCTAACTCTGATTGATTAGTTGTTGAAAAAATTATATTGCTTGAAAAAGGTGTTAAACCCGATGATAAATTAAAATTTGCTAATATATTACTAGGTTGTTTATCTCCAATCCAATTACCACTCAAATTCACTTTTTTTGAAATAAAATTTGTTGAATTAACAAAAATATTAACTCCTTTAGTTTCACCTGCTTTCAAAATTAATTCTTGTCTCTCATTATCCATAGAAAAATCAAAATCATAAGATGCTTTAACTTCAGTAATATTAGATACAAATAATATTATTACCAATAACAGGGCAAATATTGTTATTATATATTTGGAAACTATTTTTGTTTTCATTTTTTATAACACATTTTTAATACTTTTAATAAAAAGTTTTTATTATTTGTTTTTCTCTCTAATAATCTGATTTTCTTAGTGAGATTTGTAATCTTACTTTCATATTCTTGAAAAAGGTGATCGTATGTTTGTCTTGAAATTTCTCCTTTAGTAAAATATTGAATTGCTTTTTCTCTTTTCAATTTCTCAAATTCAATGGTTTCCTGTTTTAAATTTAAAAGGCGAAATTCTTGAAATTTACCATATGCAAAATATATTCCAATATAAAAAAATGCAAAAAATGATAAAATTGCTGCCCACCAATACTGTAAAACATAGCTAGAAATACTTGTTGGATTTATTACAATATTTTCACCTATTAATACACCAAAATTACCATATGCATCTTCACCTCTTATTTCAATCCACCAATTACCAACACTCTCACTTGATGGAGTGTAATTTGCAACATATGAACTGAGTCCATATTTTTTAAAAGATATGGTTCCACCTTCAGGTTTATATGCAGAGAGTATACCCTCCTCAACAGGACTTCCATTGGGATAAATTGCACGAACTTTTAATAAAATTGTTTCCCCAACTTCAAACGATTTTGATTTAGGTTCAATAAGCTCTAGAATAGGTCTTACGGGTTCAACATGAAAATCTATATAATTAAAGCCGGCTTTTAATTTCTCATCTTCATATTTTGTTCCTTCAATATACAGGTTCCAATTTCCTAAATAACAGTCATAATCAAGTTTATAATTAGCAGAATAATATCCAGGAGATGTTTCAGAAAAAGTTATTTCTTCCCCCGTAGGTGTTTTTGATATAACTTTTAACCCAACAATTTTAATTGAATTATCTGTAACAGAAACTGTAAAAGTAATTGTTTCTCCTCTTTCATAAACTTGACCTGGAATTGGGTTAATAACATTTATTGAATAATGCTTATAGTTATCTGGGATTAAAACAACAACAATAAGCTCAGTTTCTGTCAAGGTCAGATGTCCTCTACTATCTTTAGCTGAAACTGATATGGTCCAATTTCCAGCTGGTTTGTCAAATGTTATATAATACTCTGTGTTATAGATTCCATTTGATATGGAAGTATTAAACTGATAATCCCAATCTTGATTTGATAATGTAATAGTAGCAGTTCCCTTGTTAACAAGATCATTATTTTCATTTTTTACAATTCCAGATATCTGTATTTTTTGTCCTTTATAGTAAGATGTTTTATCTGTTTCTGCGGTTATAGTTAAATCAGTTAATATATTTACATATAAATTTACAGATCTAGTTAATCCTGATCCTTCCCCAGTTATTCTGTAAATATAACTACCTGCCTCAGCTGAACTTGAAGTACTAATTGTGACACTAGAATCAAATGACGGGGTACCAGAGTAACCTTCAAAATTAACTGTTACTCCGCTAGGTGTATCATCAATCCATTCTCCTGATAAATAAACTGTTTCAAGAACTCCCTGATCGAAATCAACCGATATAGTTATAGTAGCTGAGTCACTTCTTATCATAGATATAGTTTTAGGATAACATTCAATAGAAAAAAGCATACTGTAAACAGTAACTGTAATGTTTACTGTCTTTTTAATTCCTGATTCACTTGTTGCATTCACGGTGCAAGTGAATGTACCCGTTTCAGCTTCACTTCCACAATCAACCGTCAAAATTGAATCAAATGGTATCTGATCCTGTTGATTACTAAAATTAACAGAGATAGAACTTGGTTTGATTGTGCTGCTCCAATAACTTTCGAGAGAAATATCCTCATCGTCTCCAAAGTCCCTAGTGATAGAAAGTGTAATAATATCAGTATTTCCTCTTTGCAACTGAAGGGTAGAAGAGCTTGAGTCAAAATCAAAATTAAAAACAATTATTGATCTTATATCTGAAAATGGGCTAGGGTTATTTGCTTGATCCCATGCTCTAACTCTCCAAGATAAGTTTCCTTCTACAGTTTTAGTTAAACTAAGAGTTGAATTATCTGACGTATTATCATCTATTAATGTCGATGAAAAGTCACTATTATTATCCACCTGTAATTGATAACATTTAATGTTTGATACAAATGATGTGTTTGTAGTATCATCTGTTGTTGAATACCAAGAAAAAACAACTTGATTATTATTTGTTACATTATTATCAGAGGGTAAGCTTAGAATTACAGGGAGTGGAGGAGTTGTATCTACAATAAAATTTCGTAACTGAGAATAGTTTTTGCCTTGGGAATTATTTGCTACCACTCTCCAAAAATATTTACCTTCATCTAATGCATCTACACCGGGTATTGTATAGGTTTCAATAGATGAATCGACGGAAATGTTTATCCATTCATTTTCACTTAAAAGATCAGATTCGTTATATACTAGAAGGGTAAAATTATCAGTATTTCCACCATCATTCCATTGAAAAGTTGGAGTTTTATCATTAAGTGATGTATTATTAATTGGCAGACTTAAGGAAGGTTGAAAAGGAATTGCAACTTCTTCAGATCCTGTACTATATGATGGTTCAGTTGAAGCGTATTTCCTGATTAAAACCCAATCATATACAGTATCTTGAATATTATAACTTGAGCCTCCATGGAAAGCCCCGAGTGATATGTAATTTATATTTTTTGTCCATCCACATCCATATGGCCCATATGTATTTGTTCTATCTCTTGTGAGATAAACCCCACTTGAATAAAATTTTGATCCAAGAATATACCAAACATTATTTGAAGAGGACCAAACGTTACTATTGCCACAACTATAGCTGGATGTAGATCCATCACCTGTCCACCTATGAACTGTAGTAGAGCCACTATTTCTCATATATAAATTTGTTGCATCAGCACCACCATTACTCCCTTGAGTATAATGTGATGATTGTCCTGAAAGCGTTCCACTATATCCTCCACTAGATGAGATATATTTAATATTTCCTTCAACAATAAAACCATCATTTAAATTAAAAGTTAGAGGATCTCTAACTGAAATTCCTCCGATATAAATTCTTAACTCACTATTTGAAACAGAATATGAATTAGCATCAATTTGCCATTTATTTGTATCTAAACTCGAACCTTGAAAATGATCGAAAAAATCAAAGGTATCTTCACCGCTGCTTGCAGAACTTGCAGAGGGATTATCATAATACATATATATTGTCGAAAAACTACTTCCAGGGAGATACGAAATATTTATCCAAACTGTCGCAGTTACACCTGATGAGTCCCAATCTTCAATCCAAAATGAACATAATGACTCAGTTGATGTTGTTGAATTAAAATAGGTAAATCTTAAAGAATTATTATCTTCATTCCAATCAAAACTACTTCCAACATTTGAAGAATCCAAATCTATTTTAATCTGATAATCAAATAAACTTCCAGCTGTATTAGTAATATTTATTGGAATTCTGTGTAACCAATTCGGATTCCACCAACTCACAGGGTCATACCAGAAGTGATTGATTGAAGAATTAAACCCTGAAAATGAAAAAGCAGTAATTGTTGCAGTATATTCCTTTTCGATGGTGTCATGAACTTTCCATTTGCCTTGCCATACACCACTTTTTATGGAACCTGAGTTTAAATTTAGATCTACACTATCATAACCTTTCTCATGATAGAATTTTACTTCAACATTTTTTATTCCAAAAAAATCATAGATATTTGTAGTTATTTCAATTGTATCCCCAGATTGTACTTTGATTGGATATAAATTACTATCAATAAATATTGGAGCAGAATAATTTTCTGCTTGACTATTTTCAGAATAGAAAGCAATTAGAAATATGCTACCCATTAACAGAAATAAAACTAGTACCAAATAGTGCATAAGTTTTAATTGCATCCTTTTCAGCATCCCAATAGTGAGATAATACAAGATTTAATATATTCCCCATTTTAAAACTTTTTTATTAAAATAAGCCAGAAATTTACAATTATTTACAAAAAAAACAAATAATTAATCCATTTTACT
>Ga0180433_10002717_pt1 | contig 26854 bp, 24 predicted proteins | sample SS_ome_8_FD_132980 | JGI IMG/M metagenome (GOLD analysis project Ga0180433, IMG submission 132980) | Hypersaline lake sediment archaeal communities from the Salton Sea, California, USA - SS_1_D_1 metaG | ecosystem: Environmental > Aquatic > Non-marine Saline and Alkaline > Hypersaline >... | reverse complement strand
GCCCGGGCTGCGTTGCAGGCTGGGCTGCGGTGCGGCATGAGTACGGCCAGGGCCGTCACGGCCGTGTCAAAGCCGCTGGCTGAGGAATTGGCCGCCAGGTTCGACCGCGAGGTCCACTACGTGCCCAACGCCGTCCGTCCCGTCGAGCCGCTGCCGGCCGACCGCATCCGTCGATGGGGACTGACGAAAGACAATTACGTGCTGTACGTCGGGCGGATCGAGCCGGAGAAGCGCCTGGACATGCTGCTGGATGCGTGGGGGCAGGTGGATACGACCTGTCGACTTGTGATTGCAGGTGACGCCAATGAAAGGCCTTACGGACGACGTTGCCGCAGGCGTGCAGGCGAAGGCGTGCTGTTCGTCGGTCCGCAGTACGGCCCGGTGCTGGGTGAGCTCTACAGCAACGCGGCACTGCTGGTTCAACCCAGTTCGCTTGAGGGCATGTCGCTGGTGTTGCTAGAGGCCGCTGCCTACGGATGTTGCGTTTTGGCGTCAGATATTCCTGCAAATCGTTTGAATAAGGACGGGGGCGGTTTCGTATACTTCACTGGAAGCGTAATTGGTGAACTTGCGGAGGAGATTCGCCGATTACTAAGAGATGAGGAGCTACGAAGGACCCTCGCATCGGATGCGCGGCCCCGGGTCCTGAGTGAGCTCTCTTGGCCGAAGACGGCGGCCCGGACGTTGGAAGTCTATGAGGCCGCCTTGCAGGAGGAACGGTAGTGGCGAGCGTCAGTGCTGCCCATTGCGCAGGGGATATCCAGTCGGCCCTCGATGTCTATGGTCTGGGGGACCGTGCCGCGCCTCTCAGTTCCCGGCCCGGGGCACTTCGCCGCGCAACCGACGTGGCGGTCAGCATGCTGCTGCTGGTTGTGCTGTCGCCGCTCATGCTTTTCACAGCCGTTCTGGTCAAGCTCACGTCGCGGGGTCCGGTGCTATTCAAGCAGACTCGTGCAGGGCAAGACATGCGTCCCTTCACGATGTTCAAGTTCCGCACGATGCGAGTGGGCGCCGAGGAGGACCGGGCTTTCCTTATGCACCTAAACGAAAAGGCCGGCCCGATTTTCAAGATCGCAGCCGATCCACGGCTCACCCGCGTGGGCCGGTTCCTTCGCCGCAGCAGCATCGACGAGCTGCCGCAGCTGTTTAACGTCCTGTTGGGCGACATGACCTTGGTGGGGCCTCGTCCGCTGTGGCTTCCGGAGGCCCGGCAGGCGGCGGGTCCGGCAAGGCTGCGATGCAGCGTCAAGCCCGGGCTGACCTGCCTGTGGCAGATCTCGGGCCGCAGCGAGTTGAGTTACGAAGAGTGGGTGCTGCTCGATTTGTTCTACATTCAGCACCGCAGCGTCGCACTGGACCTGATGATCTTCCTGCAGACCGTTCCCGCCGTCCTGTCGGCCCGGGGCGCCTACTAGAGGCGGACGGACGGCCCCAATTCCGGCTGTGAACGGCTGCGAAAGTCTCCTGAGTGTAACGCCGCGCCGCCGGCGCTCCGGACCTATCTGACGAGAAAGACCTTGCCCTTCAAGGGAAATCTGCCGTCATAGTCGATCCTGATGAAGCTGCTTCCGCCGATCTCGACGGTGTTCGCGATGACCTGGTTGCCGTAGCTCTCGGCCGTTCCCGTCAGGGTCAGATGAGCGCCGGGCAGGTAGAGCGTACCGCCCAGCGACATCTGATCGGTCCCGTTAATCACGGCGTCGTTGGTGCAGTTGACGTCCTGCCAGAGGCTCACGCCGGCGTAAGGTCCGCTGGTCATCGGGGCGATCTTTGTGATGCCGTTGCCGGTGAGCTTGATTTTCGCTTTCTTGCCTCCGTTGACGTAGATGAGCACCCCGTCTGGCGGACCCTGCGAGAAATCGCCCGCGATGAAGTTGCCCCCGGTGATCTGTAATCCGTCGCCTTCAAACGCGTAAACGCCGGGGTTAAGACGAAGCGTCCCACTATTCCATTTGATCCCGTCCGGATAGTAACCCGGGTCGATGGTAATGTCGGCGGTGGCATTGCCGCTGGGCGAAGCCAGCGGCGTCCCGGCTGGCGGCACGTGGTCCTGCAGGAACAGCAACGGATCCTCCTGATACGGCGCCGCATCGTTGAGATTGCCGTCGAAATTGATGCTGTCGTCGATGGGGCTGTACCCCTCGGGGTAGTCGCAGCCGATGTTGATGTCGGAAACGTCCAACTCCACGCCCGTCCCGCCGCCGAAGACGGCCGCGTCGGGGTCTGTGGAGTTTACGTGGATGGCCCCATCGGTAACGATGACGCTCAGGCTGCCGTGAATGTTAAGGGCGCGCGGAGCGGTCGGGTTGAGACACAGAATTGCCGCTCCGTTTCCGTCGATGGTCATTGCGATAGCGCCGCGGGTGAGTCCGACGTCGGCCAAGCCGAAAAGCGGTCCGAAGAATAGTCCCAGCCGTCCGCTGCCCAAGTCGGGCCTGGATGCCATAACCTTGATGGCGTTGGCGCCGGTGAGGGTCGGCTTGAATGTCTGGGAAGATCGGCGGAACCGGCCGATTACTATGTCTCCGGCGGCGGCGTTCTCCTCGTTGAGAGACAGTAAGACCGGGGTATTGGCTGCCCAGTTGCTGGCGGCAGTGGTCTGTGCCAGGGCCCTGGCTTGGTCCAGCGTGCCCCAACAGATCTTCTGCGCTCCAGCCAGGGCGGCGGCATCGGCGGCGTCCTGAAGTTGCTGCCCGGTGAAGAATATGTATGCCGCATCGACGGCCAAGCCGATCATCCCCACCAGGAAGACACAGATCAGCACAATCCATACTGCCGCGATTCCTCGACGACATCTGTTTCGTCGCATGGCTCTGTCCTCCCCATGATACGGTTGTGTCAATATTGTCGGCCCGCATCAGTACAGCTTCTGCCGGCGACCCTTCCCTAACAAGACAGCCCCTACAAACCGTACCTGTCCCCCTAGACCAAGTGTTCAGTGGTCCCTTGTCGCGGATGCGGCCGGGTGGCCAGGGAGTTGGCTACAGTTCCTTCTGCCAGCCCCGGGACCCACCCGACGCCTGCTTTGCAATATTATAGTCGGCCAGTTTCCCCGGATTCTCGCAAAAACCCACATTGCTTCTCAGTAGGCTTATCAGAGTCGTCGGGACCATTTGGTGGCCTGGCGATTTGTCAGAAGACGATTCGCTGCCTATAATAATGGAGGTAAATGGGGAAGGGAAGCCCACATCCGCGGGATTAAGGCCAAGGAGAGCCGTAGGGGTCTTTCGGTGTCCGCGGCGAGAAGAAGCTTCACATCCGTGCATCAAGATCGGGTTCTCAGTTCTTTTGTAGCATAGAGACTGTTTCTGCGCCCAAGGGGCTGGGCGTGCCGGCCCGCTGTGGCGCAGAGGACGGGGGGCGGTGCGGACCCCAGATGGAAGGAGAAGGAAAATGAAAGCGCTAGGAAGCATTTGCAGAAGGTTCCTGGCCGACGAAAGCGGCCTCGAGCCGGTCGAGTATGCACTGATGCTCGTGTTGCTGGCCTTGGTGGCCGTGGTTGGTGCCGGAACGCTGGCGACGAAGATCAGTGACAAGTTCGTTGCCGTGGGTAGCTCGGTCGAAGGCGCCACGGTGCCGACGATTCCGTAAGCTGTGATGGCTTGATGGATATGCGAAAAGGTATCTTTTGGCAGGAGGCCTGAAGTGTGGCTGTCGATATTGTGGGATCAGGGGACGCCGCCGCTCCAGTGGGGCATCGTGATCGGTGCCTCACTGGTTGCGGCCATATCGGACATCCGCGCGCGAAAGATTCCCAATTTGCTGACCGGCCCGGTCTTTCTGGGCGGCCTTGTCTGGGCGACCTATGCCGGCGGGCACGCGGGGCTGGCGGACTCGATAGTCGGGTGCCTCAGCGCAGCGCTGCCTTTCGTGGTGCTCTTTGTCTTTGCCGGAGGAGGGGCCGGGGACGCGAAACTGATGGGGGCATTGGGAACATGGCTGGGGACGGTCAACGGGTTATTCGCCCTTAGCGCAGTACTGCTGGCCGGTGGGGTTATGGCTATCGTATTCGCCCTGGCCAGAAAGAGGATGCTGAAGGTACTTGGTTACATCGGCATGTTTGCTTATGGGGTCTACATCCTGGTTCTGCAAAGAGGCAATCTGCGCGACGTCCGGCGGGTCAGTCCGGAAACCGAAGCAGGGCGTCTGCGAATGCCTTATGCGGTGGCTGTTTTCGCTGGGGTTTGTGTAGCGTGCCTGGGAGTTTCGTTATGGCGAGCGTCGGCGTAAAACCAAAACGCAACGCGCTTATCGCGACGGAGCTGGTACTGCTGATGCCCCTGTTGTTGATTCTGGTATTCGGTGTGATCGAGTACGGCTGGATGTTCCTGAAGGCGTCCGAAATTGCGGACGCCGCACGGCGCGGCGCTAGATACGCTGCGACCATCGACGTCACTTCAGCCGCCCAGATCACCGACGCTGCATACAGTCCCACGCCTCCGTCGATCGTGCTGCTGGAGCAGGCGGGCATCCCCGTGAGTGCCGGTACGGTGACGGTGCCGACCGGCGTAACTCCGGGCGCAGGCAATCCGGTAACAGTGACGGTAGAGGTGCCGTACGACGAGGTGGAGTTGCTTGGCGTATCCCTTCTGCCGACGCCCGAGGTCCTTCGGGCATCGGTGAGCATGGCCAAGGAAGGCTACTGAGACGACGAGTCGGGACTGAGTACGCGAGCTTTGAGGGGCCATAAGAGGACTGAAGTCCGGCGGCAAGCTTCGCCGATAAGCGCTACAGTTCGTGCGGACATGGCGGGGGCCGCACCGGGGCTTCAGTTCTCTGGCGCAAGGCCTTCCGCTGAACGATGCGCTGTTCATATCTGTGCCGATGCGCCGATTTGCGTAGGTCTTTCGTAGTGGGGCATGCCGGCACCGTTCGACACTGCAAGAGGGCGTCGTGAAAACGAACATGAAGGACTGCACTTGTGGGCGGTTTGACAACGACTCCGGTGCACCGGTTCGTGTCGGGTACGTCGGATACTTGCCGGGGAGATAATCATGAAATGGTCAATCGTCGGCCTGGTTGTGATGGGTTTCGTAGCGGCCGTTGCAGCGGCGCTACTCGTCAGTTCGCTTAGGAATGGTCGTCAGGTAGGCACAACTGTTGAGATTCCTGACGTGCCGGTCATGTACGCCTCGCAGGCCCTGTCAGCCACGACCGTGATCGATCCGAAATGTGTGATCACGAAAAAGGTTCCACTCAACGAGGCCCCGGAAGATTCTCTTCGCGATCCGGCACAGGTGGTGGGGCGGGCGTTGCGTGTCCCTATGATCCAGGGCCAACCGTTCACGAAGAATTGCTTTGCGGTCAAGGATTCGGGGATCAGCTTTGCTGCTGTTCTTGATTCGGGGATGCGTGCGGTGAGCTTGTCGTTGACCGATTCCAGCGCTATGGCGGGCCTGCTCTATCCCGGCAGCATCGTTGACGTGCTGGCCTCGTTTCGGACGCCGCCTCGATCGGGCTCCCGCCAGAACGAAACCGTCTCGCTGACCCTGCTGCAGGGGGTGAAGGTTCTGGCGGTCGAAGAGGACACCGTGGTGTCTGCGGAGGACGATGACAGGCCGGATCAGGGGGGGCGAACCGGATTTGGTCCGCGCCAGCTCGTCACCTTGATGGTGACTCCGGACGAAGCGGAGTTGCTTCAGCTTGCCCAGGTTCACGGCACACTCTCCCTGGCCATGCGCAATCCGCTTGAAGCATGCGACATCAACAAGAGCAGATGCCGGCCGAGGCAGATGTCTGAGCTGTTCAACGGGCGGGAACCCCAGGCGTCTTCGCCTCAGATATCGTTCGTGCAAGCTCCGGTCCTTCCACAGGCATCCAAGGCTTCTGCCCAGTGGCCCGTGCTATTCATTCGCGGCGGGTCTTCCCAGGTCGAGACCTTTCCCTTGCCGGACCAAGAGGAGTAACGCTCCCATGACCGAAAAGCCATCCGATCGACGTCTGAGGGCCTTGAGCGTTGCCATTGCGACGAGCTTGAGGCAATGGAAAGCACGAAGTTGCCCACCGAGGTATTGTTGGGCGAGCATCGTGGCGTTGGTAGCGGCCATGACCATCGGCGGCGCTGCAGCCTATCACGAACGGGCCGCAGCCGCCGAAGAGACCGCCATCGTGGCGGGAACGCCCAAGGAGCGCGTTGTCTCTTTGGCCATCGTGGTCGGCCAATCCGAAGTCGTCGAGGCTCCCTGGCCTGTGGTAAGGGTCTCCGTGACCGATCCCGGCGTTGCGGACACGAAGGGTCTGACGCCGGAGAAGATCTTGGTGATGGGCAAGGCCGTGGGGTCGACGGACCTCCTGATGTGGAACAGGGACGAGGAATTGTGGCGCGCGAAGGTCACGGTCACGGCCGATTTGTCTCAGATGTTGAGGGAACTGGAGAACCTTTTCCCGGGAGCGAGATTGAAGCTGATGCAGTCCGGCGAGACGATCGTGGTCCACGGTCTCCTGCCTCGTGCCGAGTACGCCCAGCAGATGCAGCGCTTCATGGAAAGCAAGCAGGTCAAGTTCGTTGACATGACCTCTCTGGCGGGCGTGCAGCAGGTACAGTTGCAGGTGCGGGTCGCGGAAGTCAGTCGGCAGGCGCTGAGGACGCTGGGCATCAATGCCTTTTACCTCGGCGAGGACGCTTTCATCGGTTCTACGATTGGCAGCGAAAGCGGCGGGGCGATCAATCCCATCAGCATCGGCGTGCCTGCCGGCACACTCGCTCGCCCCAATCCTCCCTTCCAGTTTACGCAGGCCGTGAATGTCTCTTCGTCCGTTACGCTGTTCGCAGGTTTTCCCAATCAGGACTTTCAGATCTTCCTCCAGGCCTTGGCGGAGAATCAGTACCTCCGCCTCCTGGCCGAGCCGACCCTGACCGCGCTGAGCGGCGAGGATGCAAGCTTCTTGGCCGGCGGGGAGTTTCCCATTCCGGTCGTCCAGAGCGGCGCCGTTGGGGGAAGCACGGCCATCTCCATCGAATACAAGGAGTTCGGCGTTCGCCTGGGTTTCCGCCCAACCGTGCTGGGCGACGGGACGATTCGGCTTTACGTTGCGCCGGAGGTCAGCGCGTTGAGCGACGTGGGGGCGGTGGTGATCCAAGGGTTCCGGGTCCCGGCCCTGGTTACGAGACGAGCCGAGACCACACTGGAGCTCAAGAGCGGACAGACGTTCGGCATGGCAGGGCTTATCAACCGGACAAGCACCGCTCGTAACTCCCGCGTGCCGGGCTTGGGCGATCTGCCCGTGATTGGAGCCTTGTTCCGCTCCGTGCGGTATGAACAGGGCGAAACCGAGCTGGTGGTTATGGTGACGGCTTCGCTGGTGGAACCTATGTCGGTCGCCAATCCACAAGAGTTGCCGCTTCCGGGCATCACGCATCGGCCCCCCGACGATTGGGAACTGTATGCGATGGGCACCACCGAGAGCGCCACGCGAGCGAAGCTGTCGCCGCTTCAGATGAAATGGCTCAAGGAGGCCGGGTTTGACCGGCTGCGAGGGCCGGGGGCATGGGCGACCTACGGCAGCCGACCGTCCCCGGTTCGGACGCCGGCTGCATCGACCACCCAGCCGGCCACCATTGAGCCCAAGCCCGTCCAGCCCGACGGGGCGTCACTACGGAACGCGCCGGCGCAATAGCGCAGGCCGGGAGCTTCAGGTCAAGTGTGGCTCCCTTTTTTGTGGGAAAAGACGTGGACGTAAAGCGAACACTTCTATTGATGACGAGCGAAGCGCAGGTGGCCGACGAGATCGGCAAAGTTCTCGAGGCGGAGGGCTCCTATTCCGCCAACAGCACCTGCGTCAATCTGGCCGATGTTGCCGTTCATCTGAGGCAGAAGCACTCTCCGGTCGCCGTGATTGACATTGACACGAAGCCGGATGAGATCCTGACGAAATTGGAGCCGGTCACCGCGGAGTTCGACAAGACCCGCTTCATCGTCCTGTCCGGAGAGCTGCGCAACGAGTGGATTCTTGGCGCGATGCGTGCGGGGGCCAGGCATTACATGCTCAAGGAGTCGATTCCGGACGAGCTTTGCGACGTGCTGCATCGCCTGAAGCCGGCGGAATCGGCCGACGAATCGTCCGCCGGAGACGTCGTTACGATCCTTTCCGCTGCGGGGGGCTGCGGAGCGACGACGCTAGCCATCAACTTGGCCGATAGCCTGCGAAGGAACACCGCCCAGCCGTGCTTGCTGATAGATATGGATGTCAGCTTCGGTGCCGTGGCCACCTGCCTGGGCCTCAAGAGCCAATACGGACTGGCGGACGTTTTGTCTCAGGGCGACCTGATCGACCCGCAGTTGATCCTCTCGACCGCAACCGACTACATCGAGGGGCTTCACGTACTCACGAGCCCGGCAAGCTCCCATTTCGGCACGGCCTCGACCCTGGACTTCGCAAATACTGAGCGTGCGCTGGCAGCGTGCCGGCGCGCCTATCTGTTCACGGTGGTCGATGCACCGCGCGTTGAGATGACCGTCGCGGCGACGCTGGCCCGCCAAAGCCTCGCCACCTTCGTGGTTTTTCAGTTGAACGTCAAGGACCTTCACGCTGCACAGGCCATATTCCTGGAACTGACAGAACGGCAAGTGCCCTGGGATTCGCTGATTCCAGTGGCCAACCGTTGCCAGAAACGGCGAATGCCGATCAGCCTGAAGGACGCACAGCAAGCGCTCGGTTCGACGATGCCCATCCGGCAGATCAGCAACGATTTCGCCAGTGCAAGCCAGGCGATGAACTACGGCCAGACGTTGGCAAGAGTCGTGGGGCGCTCCAGGCTCGGACAGGACATCGACCAACTGGCAAAAGATCTGCTCCATTCGCGGGAAAGGCAGGGCCGGTAAACGCGCCCTGAGAGAAACATGGGTTCAGTGAATGAGGAACACCCGAAGGACTCCAGCGGCTTGGCCACGAAGGTGACTCCCGACTTCGATGTCGTCAAGGGGAGGGTCCATCGAAAGCTCCTGGACACGATGGATTTTGTCGAGGCCAGGCAGATGTCGCCGGAGCAGCTCCAGGCCGAATGTTCCCATCGGGTCAATTCGCTTCTGAGCGAGCAAAGATATCCCCTTACGGCGTCGCAGAAGGCGCAGTTGATGCACGAGCTCATGGACGAGATCTTCGGTCTCGGCCCGTTGGAGAAATTTCTTTCGGACCCGACGATCAGCGACATTCTCGTCAACGGCGCGCACCAGATCTACATCGAGCGGCACGGCCAACTGGAGCCGACGAGCATCGAGTTCCGGGACGACGACCACCTTATGCTTGTTATTCAGCGCATCGCAGCCAATGTCGGGCGAAGGATCGACGAGGGCTCCCCGATGCTCGATGCTCGCCTGGAAGACGGCACGCGCGTCAACGCGATCATCCCCCCTCTTTCTCTCGTGGGACCGGCGATGAGCATCCGGCGATTTGCCGACATGCCGATCAGTGCCGCACGGCTGGTGGAGTTGGGCTCCACCGCGCCCGAGATGGCGTTGTTTCTGGAGCAATGCGTTCGATGCAAGATGAACGTGCTCATCAGTGGCGGTACCGGGTCCGGGAAGACCACGTTGTTGAACATTCTTTCCAAGTGGATTCCCCCTGCCGAGCGCGTCGTGACCATCGAAGACGCAGCCGAGCTTCAGCTTCAGCGGACCCACGTGGTCCGGCTTGAGACGCGTCCGCCCAATATCGAAGGAAAGGGGGAAGTGGTCCAACGCGATCTGCTGCGCAACTCGCTACGAATGCGCCCCGACCGGATCATCATCGGCGAGGTCCGAGGCGCCGAAGCACTGGACATGCTCCAGGCGATGAATACCGGCCACGAAGGTTCGATGACCACGGTGCACGCCAACAATCCTCGCGACGCGCTGCGTCGCATTGAGAACATGGTCAGCATGGCTGGGCTGAACTACCCGGTGCACGTGATACGTCAGCAGATGGCATCGGCGCTGAACCTTCTGGTTCACCTGGCCCGATTGACCGGGGGGACGCGGCGGATCGTGAGCATCGCGGAGATTACCGGCACCGAGGGTGACACGGTCTGCCTTCAGGAGCTGTTTCATTTCGAGCAAACCGGCATCGATGCGGAAGGGCGCGCCGTTGGGCAGTTCAAGGCCTGCGGAGTGCGTCCACAGCTGCTTGAGCGCCTTAACGCCGAAGGTATCGAGCTGCCCCGGGACTTCTTCCAGACTCGTAGGCTCCAGACATCTGTCAAGGCAGGGGGGATCGAATAATGTGGCCGGAGTGGAATGCCTTGGATTGGATGACGGCAGCGGCTGCGTTTCTGTTGGTGTTGGCGATCTGGTTTGCCGCATTGCTGGTTTGGTCGCTACGGAGGAGATCGCGAGAGCAGAAGCTGCAACGACGTCTGGGGCTCACCAGCCCCGGCGAGGCGACTCGTGAATTGCGGCTGTGGTGCGACGGGCGAGAGGCTGCGACAACCGTCCCCTCCGGGCCGCGTCGGCCGCCCCTGATGCAGCGATTGGATCGGCTGCGAGAGGAAGCGGGATGGGAGGCATCCGCGCAGAAGATCATAGTGATGGTCTTGGCGGCGGCAGGGGCCGCCTTCGTATTCCTGTGGTCGTTCACTGGGGATATCTTGGTGAGTCTGGCCGGGGCCGTTTTGCTGGTTGGCGTCGTGCGAGCCTATATGCTGTATCGGGTCTCGAAGCGACAAGCCTTGTTTGAGCAACAACTTGTGGACGGGCTTGACCTGGCCGCCAGATCGCTGCGGGCCGGCCATCCGCTGCTGGCCGCCTTTAACGTCATTGCCGAAGAGATCGCACCACCGGCCGGGACGGTTTTCGCCAAAATCTGTCAGCAGCAGGCCCTTGGCGTGAGTCTACAGGACGCACTGCGGCGAACCGCGGATTCGGCCACGAGCAGCGATCTGAAATTGCTGGCGACGTCGGTGGACATCCAGCTGCGCAGCGGCGGAAATCTGGCGGACATGATGGAGCACTTGGCGAGCGTGATTCGTGCACGGATGCAACTTCATCGTCACGCGCGTGTACTCACGGCCCAGACGCAACTCAGCAAGAGGCTCCTGCTGGCGATGCCCATAGTGCTGTTTCTGACCCTGAGCATCCTGAACCCCGATTACATGAAACCGCTCTATACCACCGATCTCGGGCGAGGGTTGCTCATTGCGGGCGCAATGGGGCTGCTTCTGGGCGCTTGGATCATGAAGCGACTGATTGTCCTGAAATACTGAGGTCCATGTGTAGGCGACAAGAGAAACTAATTCCATGGAATACGTTCTGATTCCATTATTGGCATTCATCTGCGTGATCGCGATCGGCAGCGCCGTCATTCTGGGCGGCGCAGCTCGCAAGAGAGCCCTCCAAGGCCGCCTGCGCGGGTTGAGCGGCAAGGTGAGCACCGGCTCGACAACGGCTCAGAGAGCCGGACCGAAGGTCCTGGGCGCCTTGAGCTTCATCGGCGACATGGTTGCGATGGGAAAAGGCGGCTCCCCGGCGCTGAGGGAACAGTTAGCCAAGGCCGGCTACCACAGTCACAATGCCGTCACGATCTACCTGGGGGCCAAGATGTTCCTGCTGATCGGCGGGATCTTTGCTGCCGGAGTTCTCCTGTTTCCCCTGGGAATTCCTCTGTCGCTCAAAGTGCTCTTGGTGGTAGCTGCGGGAATTCTCTGCTCGTTCGGTCCGAATTTTGCGGTCCGGTGGCGGCGATGGAAGCGCCGTGACGAGGTCCGCAACCATCTGCCGGACGTTCTGGACCTGCTGGAGATCTGCGTATCTTCCGGCATGGGTCTGGATATGGCCTGGAACGCCGTTGCCGAGGAGATCCGCTGCGTAAGCCACACCTTGGCCGACGAAATGGCCCTGACGAACCTGGAAATGCACATGGGTGCCACCCGCGCCAACGCAATGCGCCACATGGCTGAACGAACGGACGGGGAGGATATCTCCTCTCTTGTTGCCGTTCTGGTGCAGTCGGAGCGTTTCGGGACGAGCATATCGAGTGCATTGCGAACCTTTGCCGACTCTATGCGTGAGACCCGCAAGCAGCGGGCGCAGGAAGCATGCGAAAAAATGTCCGTGAAGCTGTTGGTGCCCATGATTCTGCTGATTTTTCCTTCCATGCTGATCGTATTGATCGGCCCGGCTGCCATGACGATCAGCAAGCTGTTCGCAGGAAAGTGATCGCCGAGAACGATCGAAGTGGATACATGTGACCCGTGCCGGGGATCCACGGACGGCGATGCGGGGCACGCCAAACAAGCTGCACGGACGACGTGAGAACCAGGAAGGAGTCAGAGCGATGAGACGGATTCCAGCGTTTATGCTTATCATTGTGTCGTTCGTGACGGGGTGCGAGCAAACCGATACGAGCCTGCGGCGCGAGGCGGAGATTGACGCCCTGCTGGCTGAGTCGTACCGGCAACGCCCGATCGACAATGCCATCATTGCCCAGCACACACTCTATCCTTATCACTTCATCGTCGATGGCGCCGAACTGAACGAATTGGGTAAGCATGACCTGGGCATCCTTGCGAATCATTTCAAGAAGCGCTCGGGGTGCCTCAACGTGCGGCAAGGCGGGGCTTCGGACGAGCTGTACAAGGCCAGGCTCATGACCGTCATCAACGGGATGCAAGCGGCAGGCGTTCCCATGCAGAAAATGACGGTTGCCGACGACCTGCCCGGCGGCGACGGCATGGTGTCGGATCGCGTCGTGAAGATACTCGAAAAGCCGAGCCCGGCAGTGGGTCTTTCCGCTTCCACCACGGGTTTCGAGACGATTGGAATCGAAACCGGAGAATAGCCATGATGAGGCACGTCCGCAGAGCCTGTTTCCTTGTCGGTACCGGCGGCATACTACTTGCCTCTCTTGTCGGGGGATGCCGAACGCAGGACAGCCGATCGGGACCGACCAGCAGGGATGAGATGGATGCGGCATTCCAGGATGGCGCCAACCGCCCCCCGACCGCAAGAACGCTGTATTCGCTGGCACGGATTCTGGCGGCACAAGGCCGAGACCAGGAATGCACAGCTGTGCTCAGGCGGATCATTCGCGAGCATCCGGAGTTTCTCCCGGCTTACGGCGACCTTGCGGAGTTGGAGATTCGTAACGACAGGATATCCAGGGCGGTGCAAGTCTTGCTGTTGGGCCTTCGCCAGCGCCCAACGGATCCCGTCCTGCTGAACAACCTCGGGATGTGCTATTTCTTCCAGCACGACTACTCCAAGGCGCTGTTGATGTTCACCCGAGCCGCTGCCGGGGCGCCCGAAGACGCGCGCTATCGTGCCAACATGGCCATGGCGCTGGGCATGATGGGCAGGTATGAAGAATCGTTGTCGCTCTACAGGCAAGTAGTACCGGAGGAAGAGGCCCGGAAAAACGTTGCCATTGTCTATGGGGCCGCAAATGCCGCCGGTGCGGGCGGGCACGACGGAAAGAGCCCAAACGCCGAGGTGCAACAAGGCGCCGAGTGAACGAAAGACTGACCGGTTTGCCGCCGTCCAAGGTGCCGGCGGACACAGCGGACGAGACGGACCCCGCGGTGGTGGGGCGAGCCGGTGCGAACGCGCCGGCATCGTGGGAAGGTCCCGCCAGAGTTCAATTCTCAGCCGATAGCTGCCCCCAGATAGCCAAAGTCACTTGCGGCGCTCGTCTGCGCCGTTGCGACCGGGGGGTGAGATGCGGTTTTCGGGGGGTCTTGCTTTATCTCCCGCCCGCCCGTGCCGATAAGACCTCTGGAGGAATGCGGCATGCGGCACCGGAAGAGTCCACCCGAAGTCACGGAAGAGTACTACGTCCGCGGCATCGCAATGTACCGGCGACGCCGGTACGCTCAGGCCATCGAGGAACTGTCCCAACTGCACGGCTGTGACGATCTCATGGCAAAGCTGGCGCGGTTCTACGAGGCCATGTCCCATCGCGAGCTTGGATTGGGCCTGCTGCGGGCCGGGAACTTCCAGCGCGCGGGGGAGCACCTTCGCAAGGCCATGGCGGGGATGGGTCGCGACAGCGGGCTGGCTGCTTATCTCGGGGCCAAGTGTGCGAAGTTCAAGGATCGCGAGGCCATCGCAGCCACCGTGGAGCGGGTCGGCCATATGGACTCGAAGGATGCCTGGACGTGGCGTATGCTGGCCCAGGCGCAATGGCGGACCGGCCGGCGCGTGGCGGCGTACATGACGTTGACCGCTGCGCTTCGCCGCGTGGGAGACGCCTGTCCGTTGCATTTGCAGCTGGGCATGTTCTACGCAGCCGAGGACAGATACGATGAGGCGGTGGCCAGTTTCGAGCGTGCCGTTCAGAACGACTGTGCGAACGCCGACGCCCACTACTACTTGGGATTGACCGCTGCGATCCAGCACAAGGCGCGTCGGGCGGTCCGATCGCTTCAGCGCGCGCTGGAGCTTCGCCCCGGCGATGTCGTCATAGCTCACCAGCTTGCCCTGGCTGCCAAGGCTGCCGGCGACGGCGGCTGCCAGGTGATGCTGCACTTGCCCGAGACCAACCCTGCGCAAGCCGAGAGCGAAAACTGGCAGCTGGCGCGTTACATTGCCGACGAGCCGGACTTCGTAGACGCGTTCTGTTCGCTACCGGTCAGTGAGGCTGACGGCGAATTGTTCGAGATGCTGGCCGGCGTGATCCAGATGTCCCTGGCGGAACATCCCAATTACGCGGACCTGCACTATCACTGCTCGCGCATTTTCCGTCGCCTGGGGCGAATCGACGCTTCCGTCGAGCATGCCGAGCGGGCCGTGGTCATCAATCCACATTACGTCAAGGCGCTGATCTGCCTGGCGGAGTTGTACAGCGAATCGGGGCGCATGCGGCAGGCGGCTGCATGTTGCCGCCGCGCGATTGCCAGCGGCGGCGATTGGCCCGACGTGCACTGCATGATGGGCCGGCTGCTCAATAGCACCGGTCGTCCGGCCCGGGCCCGCAAGCACTTCGAGCGGGCGATGCAACTGAATCCGAATTACGTCGGTGCGGCCAAGGCTCGGCCGGCACTGGCGGCGTAGTGGAGGGAGCGTATTCGTGTCTCATTTGCTGGAACTCTTGGGCAGGGGCCTGGGCAGCGACCTGGGCGACTTGCTGGATCGATACTTCTGGTCCCCGCGGACGCGAAGTCTGGATGAACTGAAGACAGCCTGCGACCAGCATCCCGACTGGCCGGACCTGCGTTTGCAGATCGGCCTGGCCTACATGAGAGCGTGCCAGCTCGACGAGGCGATCGACCACCTGCTGCACGCTTGCCGATCGAAGCCGGACTTCCTGGCGGCAAGGTTGGCGCTCGCGTCGGCCTACGAAGAATCGGGCGACCTGGCCGCCGCCGTCGAGCAACTCGGCCTAGCCAACAAGGTCCAGCCGGGCGAGGTGCCCGTGCTCTTCGCGATCGGATACTGCCATGAAAAGCTCGGCCACGCCGATGCCGCCAAGGAATACTACCGCGACGTTCTGAAGGCCGACCCGTTGTTCAACCAGGCCCGGTTGAGACTGGCGGCGTTGGCCACGCTGCAGGGCGATTTCCAGGAGGCCCTGCTCGAATACCAGGCGATGGCGCAGGACGATCCGCATCAGTCGTGGATTCACGGCACGCTGGGGCAGTTGCACTATAGGCTTGGGCAATACGCCCAGGCGATCGAGCATTTCGAGACGGCCATCGCCATCGAGCCGGACAGTTGGACGCTGGTGGACGACGAGGTGCAGGCTCTCGTGGCGGACGGCCAGGTCCGCGAGGCCATCGAACGGCTGGAATCGCTCATCGCCCAGAGGGGCGACTTTGCCGATCTGCACTGCCGACTGGCGGACCTTTACGCACAGGCCGGCAACGACGATCTGGCAACCAGGCACTACCTGGCCGCGTTGGACACCGAGCCGAATTACCTCGAAGCCACCGCCAAGCTGGGCACGCACCACCTGTCCTGTGGACGATGGGAAGAAGCGGCCGAGGCGTTCCACAGGGCAGCCGACCTCAACGAAAGCCTGCTGACCAGCTACGTCGGCATTGGCGTTGCCCAGGCGGCCCAGGGGCGGACGGCCGAGGCGGTCAACAGCCTCGAGCTGGCCGCAGCAGTGGAGCCTAACAGCACGGTCCTGCTGGCTGAGGTGGCTCGGCTGCAGCTCAAGACGGAAGTTGCCGACGCGTTCACCAAGGCTTTGGAAGACGGGCAGCAAGCGATGGTTGCCGAGATCGAGCTGGACCACGACGACCTGCTGCACCGGCAAATTGACCGTCACGCCGAGGAAATCCAACGTCGTCCCGAGCACGCGGACCTGCGATTCCGCTACGGCGTGCTATTGCGATCGGAAGGGCGCTTGGGCGAGGCCAAGGAGCAGTTCGCAAAGGCTGTGGAGATCAACCCGGCCTACGTCCAAGCCATTATCAAGCTTGGCATCACGCAGCAGGAGCTGGGCTTCATCGACGAGGCCATCGAGACGCTCAAGCAGGCCCTGGAAATTCGCAGCCAGTACGTGGACCTGCACTACAAGCTGGCCCTGCTCTACACCGACCGTCGCCGGTTTGAAGAGGCCATCGAACACATGGCAGCCGCTGCCAGGGGTGCTCCCGACAACGAACGGATTCGCGCCGCATACGCGCTGTCACTTCAGAACATGGGCCTGATGGACCGCGCATCGGCAACTTGGCGAGATCTGCGGAGCATGAACTGCGAGAAAAATGCCAGTGGCTAGCGCAAGCCGCGCTTGGGCAGGATGCGCCTAAGCCCTGTCAGCGCGCGAGCAATTTCTCGAGGCGGTCGAGGCCCTCGTCGATCTGCTCCGTGCTCGTGGCAAAGCTCAGCCTCACGCAGCGATCTTCGCCGAAGGCCACCCCGGGCACCAGCGCTACGTTCACCGTTTCCAACGCCGCCTGGGCGAAGCTGAGCGAGTCGGTCACCTTCACGTCACCGAGCGTCCGGCCGTAATGTTCGCTGACGTTGGGAAAGCAGTAGAATGCGCCGGTGGGTTGCACACAGGAGACCCCGTCAATCGCGTTGAGTCTTTGGGTCATGCGCAGGCTGCGCTTTTCGAACTCCTCGCGCATCGCTTGGATGGCTCCGGCGGCCTTGGGGCACGTGTAGGCCGCCAGCGCAGCGGCCTGGACGAAGCTCACGGGATTGGTGGTCTCGTGGCTCATCAGGCTCCCCATGGCCTTGATGATATCCTCGGGCCCAGCCGCCCAGCCGATCCGCCAGCCGGTCATGGAGAACGTCTTGGCCAGGCCGTTGAACGTGACCGTCCGCTCCATCAGCCTTTCGTCAAGCGAGGCAAACGAAACGAAGCGCGTCTGTCTGTAGATCAGCTTTTCGTAGATCTCGTCGGAGAACACCATCAGGTCCGTCTGGAGCACCGCCTCGGCGATGGCCTGCAACTCCTCGGGCGTGTAGCTGACGCCGGTAGGGTTGGCCGGTGAGTTGACGACAAGAATCTTGGCCTCCCCGGCGGCATCGAGGATCTGCCCGGGCGTTATCTTAAAGCCGTCCCCCGGCCCGGCCGGCAGAAAGACCGGCTCGCCGCCGGCAAGTTTGACCATTTCCGGGTAGCTCACCCAGTAGGGCGAGGGGATCAACACCTTCTGACCCGGGTCGAGCAACACCTGGAAGGCGTCGTAGAGCGCGTGTTTGCCGCCGAAAGTGACCGCGATCTGGTCTGGCGTGTACTGCAGGTTGTTCTCGCCGGCGAGCTTGTCAGCGATGGCCTGCTTGAGGGCCTTGCCCTGCTTGGGGGTGTATTTCGTGTCCCCGGCGTCCATGGCGGCTGCGGCTGCGGCCTTGATGAACTCCGGTGTGTCGAAATCCGGCTCGCCGGCTCCGAAACTGACCACGTCGATTCCCTCGGCCTGCATCTGCTTGGCGCGGGACGTCACCGCTATAGTCGCGCTTGGCCTGACGGAAGAGATTCGCTTGGATAGTCTGGTCATGTTGTGTCCTCGAAGAATCGCCTGTACCTTATCGAGCCGGGGAAAATTGTCAATCCAGAGCAACTAATAAAGCGCATCAGCAGAAGCGGCTTGCATTCTTGCCGGGCCCGGCTCGGCGCAAGAAAGCGGACGACTCGATCAAGCCGCCCGCCGAGTGAGTCCAAAGTGTGCCGCAACCCTAGTCCGCATGCACCGCGCCGGTGGGCGTGTAGCCCATGTAGGCCAGGAAGCGGTTGGTGTTGAGTATCGGTATCTGCATCTGGCCGGCGAGCTCTCGGACGTCGTTGTAGCGATTGAACGCCTTCATCTGATCGTTATAGACGCGCCAGGTCTGGGGCTGAGCGGTCTCGGGCGGACGAGGCGGGCGAGGAGGCTCCTTGCCCATGATGACGAAGTCGGTATCCACGCCGACCTGATCGGCCACCTTCGCGCCGAACCGCCGAATGATTGCTTTGACTTCCTCGTTGCCTTCCTGGGTGTGCCGGTCCGTGCCGTAGAGGTCGAACGTTCCCTCGACCACGAACGTGTAATCGCGAATGGCGTCAAAGGCCAGGTTGGCTATCAGGTCGCCGGGGGCGATGGGGTTCTTCCTGTCCTGCCGGATGATGATGCATTCGCTGACATTCTCGGTGACCTTGTTGACTCGGATGGAGCCCTTGCCCTTGCCCGTTTCCGGTATCCCGCTGGGGGGGTAGACGGCAAAGGTGATGCCAGGCGCGACGTTGTCCTTTCTGCCGATATTGATGTAGCAGACGTTGTCGTGCTCCAGGACGCGGCTGACCTTGCCGTCAGGTTGACGGAGCAGGCGGTCGACGTCCATTTCCTTACCGCCACGAAGCGTCTTGAGCTCGTTCGAGGCCCGGGTGAGTTGGCCCTGCAGTCGCATCTTGTCCGACTCGGCCTCGCGGATCTCCTGGGCCAATTCGCTGATCCTTCGGTTCAGGTCAGCTTGCTCCTTGGCCCACTGCTCTTTCGCCTGGGTCATCGCCGTGGCATGCTCGGCCCGAAAGGTCTCGAAACGTCGGGTCAGCGAGGCGATCTCGCCTTCGAGCCGCTTGCGATCCGCATTGAAGCTTGCGGTTACGCCTTCGACGGCCTTCTGCTTGGCCTTGACCTCTTCCTGCGAAGAGCGGTACTTGCGCTGCCACTCGACCAGGTCGTTCTTGAGCAGATCGATCTGGTCATAGGCGCTCAGGACTGCGCTAGCCAGGCCGGGCCTTGCCCCGACGCGCTCGTAGGCCTTGTTCGCCTCGGCCTCGGCCGCTGCGACGGTCAGACCGGAGGGCAGCTTGCCCGTGATGAGCTGGTTGAGCTGGCCGATCTGCTGGGTGAGCTGACCGATCACGCTGTTGCGCTCCCGGGCGGTCCCGGCGACATTCATCCTGCTGCGCAGCTCGTCGCGTTCGAGTTCTTCCGGCGTGGCGAGCTTGTCGAGCGTTTGCGTCTTCTCGGCGAGTGACTTCTTCGTCTTGTCCGCGTCCAAGTACATCAGGACCGCAAGGGTCGTTGCGACCAGGAAGAGGAATACGAAAATTATCAGCAGGTATGGGGGAGCGCTACGCTGAACTACGCGTGCCATTCGTCGACTCCTGTAGGATACGGGTTTCGGCGTGTCCGTGTTGCACTGCCTACTGCAACCTATGCCGTCAAGTATGTGCCAAGCATCCGGCGAACTCAACAGGATTTTGGGGGTTCTATCCCAGCCTGTCCCGCAGGAGCTTCTGGACCTCCGCCGGCGGGGCGCTGCCGCCCGATGCCTGCATGATTTGCCCCATCAGGAAGCCGAAGGCACGCTTCTGCTTTTTTCCGCCGGCCTTGACGTCCTCGACGGCCTGGGGATTGGCGGCAATGGCCTGGTCGACCCAGGCAGCCAGTTGGTCAGTGTCGGTAACGGCCAGTAGCCCCTCAGCCTCGGCGATCCGGCCGGGCGCTTGGTCCGTCTTGAGCATCAGATCAAAAACCTTCCCCGCGGCCGTGGCGTTGACCTGGCCGGCGTCGAGCATCTTGGCAAGCTCCGTCAGTTGTGTGGCGGAAAGTCCGATCTCGGCGATGGCGCAGCCCCGCTCATTGGCCACGGCTGCCCCGCGGCCCAGCAGCAGGTTCACGCATCGCCTGGCGTCGGCGCCGGCGGTGACGGCTGCGTCCAGCAGGTCGCCGGTAGGTGCATCCTGTGTCAGCGCGTCGGCGTCCTTGAACGTCAGTCCGTACGCGCTCATGTACCGCCCGCGCCGCGCCAGCGGAAGCTCGCCGATGCTCTCGGCTACGCGCCGGCACCAGGCATCGTCGACCACCACCGGCACGAGGTCCGGGTCGGGGAAGTAGCGATAGTCGTGGGCCTCCTCCTTGGCCCGCTGGAAAACGGTCTGGCCCTTTGCGTCGTCGTAGCCGCGGTTTTCCTTGGCGAGCTTGTCGATCGAGTAGCCCTGCGGGTCCTGCTTCCACTGCGCGTACTGGCGGTCGATCTCGTAGGCGACCGTTCGCTCCAACGCACGGAAGCTGTTTAGGTTCTTGACTTCGCAGATCGGCGTCTTGTACGTCTCAGGGCCGCTGGTGACGTGCAGGTTGATGTTCGGCTCGAACCGCATGTGGCCCATCTGCATGTTCGCTTCGGAAACGCCCAGCCAGCGGACCAGTCGCTGCATGGCGCGGGCGTAGGTCATGACCTCTTCGACGCTGTTCATGTCGGGTTGCGAGACGATTTCCAGCAACGGCACGCCCGCACGGTTGAGGTCCACGCCGGTGTGGGCGGGGTTGTCGTGGACGTTCTTGCCGGCATCTTCCTCGAGGTGGGCGCGCAGCACGCGGATGGTCTTGGTCGAGCCGTCGGCCAGCGGCACGTCCAGGTGTCCGTTGGCGCTGAGCGGCAGGTCGTACTGGCTTATCTGGTAGTTCTTGGGCAGGTCGGGGTAGTAGTAGCCCTTGCGGTCCCACTTGGTGAAGCCTGAGACGCTGCAGTCCAGCGCCAGGCCCACCTTCATGGCATATTCGATGGCCCGGGCGTTCATCACCGGCAAAACGCCGGGCATGCCGATGCACACCGGACAGACGTTCGTGTTGGGCGGGTCGCCGAAGTGGTTCCGGCAGCGGCAGAACATCTTCGTAGCCGTCGCCAGCTCAACGTGTATCTCCAAGCCGATTACGGGCAGGACGGTTTCGTTCGTCTCGATCATGGTCGTGTCTGAGCCCTTCGGGTTCGACTATCCTTTCAGCAGCTGCGGCATCAGGCGGCTGGCGCCGCCGGCGGCTTCGTAGCTGCGTGCGACGCGGAGCACCGCGCTCTCGCTCAGGGCCGGACCGACGATCTGCATTCCGATCGGCAGGCCGGCCTTGGAGAGCCCCGCGGGAATCGATATCCCCGGCAGGCCCGCCAGGTTCACCGAGATCGTATAGATGTCGGCCATGTACATCGTCAGCGGGTCGTCGGTCTTTTCGCCCAGTGCGAACGCCGTTGTCGGGGTGGTCGGGCACAGCAGCACGTCGCAGCTTTCGAAGGCTGCGTCGAAGTCGTTCTTGATCAGCCGGCGGACCTTCATTGCCTTGTTGTAGTACGCGTCGTAGTACCCGGCGGAGAGTGTGTAGGTGCCGAGCATGATGCGGCGCTTGACTTCTTCGCCGAAGCCTTCAGCCCGGCTGCGGGAGTAAAGCTCGACGATGTCGCTTGTCTTCTCTGCTGTGCGATGGCCGTAATGGACGCCGTCGTAGCGGGCCAGGTTGCTCGATGCCTCAGCCATTGCCACGATGTAGTAGCAGGCTACGGCGTAGCTGGACAACTTGCCGTCGGCATCGCGGTCGACTCGGCTGTGCGGCAGCGAGACCTCGACGATCCGGGCTCCGGCTGAGCGGTAGACCTCGACGGCCTGGCGGATCGAAGCGTTGATCTCGTCGTCCAGGGCGTCGGAAAAAAACTCGGCGGGCAGGCCGATCCGCAGGTTCTCGATGGGCTGGTCGATCTCGGCCAGGCAGTCGGGCGGCTCGGCTGGCACGGAGGTGGAGTCCTTCGGGTCGTGGCCGGAAATCACGTTGGTCAGCAGGGCGCAATCGCTCACGTCGCGCGTCATCGGGCCGATCTGGTCCAGGCTCGAGCCGAACGCCACCAGGCCGAAACGGCTGACGCGTCCGTAGGTGGGCTTGAAACCCACTACTCCGCACAGGGCTGCCGGCTGGCGGATCGACCCGCCTGTGTCCGAGCCGAGCGCCGCTGCGCATAGCCTTGCCGCCACAGCCGCGGCTGAGCCGCCCGACGAGCCGCCCGGCACGCGGGCAGTGTCCCAGGGGTTGCGCGTGGGGGCGTGGTGGCTTGTCTCGGTCGAGGAGCCCATGGCGAATTCGTCCATGTTCGTCTTGCCGAGTATCACAGCCCCGGCGGCTTCGAGCTTCTCAACGGCCGTCGCGCAGTAGGGGGCGCGGAACTCAGCCAGCATCTTGGACGAGCACGTCGTCCGGCCGAAAGGGGTGGCAAGGTTGTCCTTGACGGCCATCGGCACGCCCGCGAGCGGGCCGGCGTCGTGCCCGGCGGCCAGGCGCTTGTCCACTTCCCCGGCCCGTTCCTGCGCACGCTCAGCCAGCACCTGCGTGAACGCCCCGACCTGCGGCTCGGTCTTTTCGATCGCGTCCAGGTAGCCCTGTGTCGCCTCGACGGCGCTGATCTCGCGGGCTGCGATCTTGTCGCGAAGCTCAAGGGCCGATAGGCTCAGAATCTCGTCCACTTATGTTCTCCCAGCCGTCTTGCATTGCGGGTCGAGGGGGTCGCCGCCTTGCCCGGCCGTCGCTTTGCGGGCCTCAGGAATCCCCGATGACCTTGGGCACCTTGAAGAAGTCCCCGTCCCGCTGGGGTGCGTTGGCCAGGGCCTCGTCGGGTCGCAGTGAACAGGCCGGCTCGTCGTCCCCGAAGACGTTATGCAGCTGGACCGCATGGGCCATGGGCTCGGCGTCTTCGGTATCGAGCTCCTGGAGCTTGTCGAAGTATTCCAGGATGCTGGCCAGTTGTCCGGCGAAGGTCTGCACCTGCTCGTCCGTCAGCTCGATTCGGCTGAGCTTGCCGACGTGCCGGACCAGGTTGATGTCGATGGTCTTGCTCATGTGTTGTGTCGCCTCTGTCGGGCCGGTTGCCGTGAGGGACTATTCTTTCCGGTTTGGCCGGGCGTGTCAACGCGAAGCGGATTTTCGCAATTGCCTGCGTTGACGGCTATTTGACGTGGTGTTATAGTGGATCGACGTGAAGTGACCGCTCTTGCAGCGGGATCGCATCTGTCAGCCGTACGCGAAACAGAGACCCTTATGCCCAAAGACGACGCAATAGAAGTTGAAGCCATAGTCAAGCAATCGCTGCCCAACGCGATGTTCCGCCTCGAAATCGAGATGGGCGAAAAGAAGCACGAGATCATCGGCCACATCTCGGGCAAAATGCGCCGCCACTACATCCGCATCACTCCCGGCGACAGAGTCGTCGTTCAGCTCAGCCCCTACGATCTGACCAAGGGACGCATCGTTTTTCGTCAGCGGTAGAGCTTCACTTCTTGACGGCCGCTGCTGTCTGGCTGGAGCAATCCTATTGTTCTTTCCGGCAGTTCTCGTAATCGCCGGCCAGGACGATCCGTCGGACGTCGGTCGGGGCAACCAGCGGCTCGGGTGTCTCGATCCAGAACCTGTCCAGGAAGTCCAGCCCGTGCGAATCACCGGAATTGACCAGCGGCAGGCCCATCTCGGCTGCGACGGCTGCGGCCCGGTCGGCGGCGGGGCGGTCGTGGTTGCAGGTGCAGTACTCGATCGCGTCCGGCCGCAAGCCTTCGTAGAGCATCTCGAAGCCTTCTTCCCAACGAAACGGGTGCGCCAGGACGGTCAGGTGACTGGCCCGGCGGGCCTTTTCCAGCACGGCTGGGGCGTCGTCGCAGATGTCCAGGTACGACGCATCGCTGGTGCCCAGCACCAGCAGGTGGTGCGAACCGTCGTACAGCTCCACGCCGCCGAATATCCTCAGCTGCGGGAATTTGCCGCGCAGCTCGTCGAGCTCTTCGATCGGCCAGACTGCGGCGTGTTCGGTGATGAACACAGCTTCGTATCCCGCGGCGATGAGTCCAGTCATCATCTCTTCGGGACTGTTGACTGCACAGCCACTGTATCGGCTGGTGTGCAGATGCAATTCAACTTTCATGGTCGCTCACAGATGACAGGATTCCGCTGACGTCGAGCAGGTACATCTGTCGTCCGTCGCCTTCGTGGACGGAATCTATGCACAGCCGACGTCCGTCGGGGCTGACGCGAGGGTGCAGGTCGCATCGCCACTCGCCGTTGTACTCGGACGGGGCGTAGAATCGGCCGATCTCGAAATGCCGCCCGCTCGGCAGGTGCAGCAGGAATAGCGGCATGTGCTGGTCTTCGCCGGGGTAGGCATCGTAGATCATCCACTCGTTGTCGCCCAGGTAGCTCTGGTGGCCGTCGAGGCTCTCGAGCATCGGCTGGCAGGACCCGCTGCCGTCGTCGGGCACGACTGCAAACGCGCCCGGCGCGCCCAGCCAGATATTCAGGTGTGTCGGATCGAGCCAGATGAAGTGGGAAATCGCCTTGCCCTCGCCGTCGGTCACCAGGCGGATGTCACTGCCGTCGAAGTTGGCTGAGAACATGCGGGTCGAGAAGTTGTCCCACACGCCGTCGTCCATTCGCCAGCGATGCAGGAAGACGAACCTGCTGCCGTCCGGGTTGAACAGCAGGTGGTTGAACCACTGACGGCCCTTGGCCAGGTCGGCGTAGCGGCAGTCGATGGCGGCCACCTGGGCGAGCGTGATGATTAGCTTTGTCTTTCCCGTTTCCAGGTCCACGCTCCAGATGCCCGAGTCGTCCGGGGCGAGTTTGCCGGCGTTCGGGTCGGCCAGGCCGGCGTATCCGTAGCCGGGCCGTTTGTCGTTGATCCGCCGGAAGTCAGCCGTCACGGCTGTCTTGCCGTCGGGGCTGACGCTGTAGACGGCCGAGGGGATCGTCCGCTTTCGGCCGGTTTGCACGTCCAGGATGTGACAGACGAATTGCCCGTCCTGGCGATCGTTCCAGAGCACCTCGCTGTCCGACCCCGGCCGCCACTGAAGCATGCAGCCCTGCTGCCAGCACCAGGCGCTGCTGGTGCCCAACTCGATCCAGCGATTCTCGTCGGCCAGGTCGATCATGCCCACGGCGATGCGATCGTCGGCTGTCGGACTGCGATGCTCGAAGTCCACTTCCATACCCAGCACATACCGGCCAGTTGGGTCGAACTGGAGCTTGTCGTAGTATCCGAACCAGTGGAATCTCGGTCCTTGGGAAATCTTCTCAATTGAAGCTGGCATCGCGACGGTCTTTGGCATCTCGAGTTCCTGTACGTCAGTGCGTTCGGTTGTTTGCGGGGTTGGGCCCTGCTTGGCCAGGCGGTAGAGCTTCCGGCCGGTGTTGACGCAGTATTCCTGAAAGGGCAGCAGGTGTTGCGCCGGGGCAACGGTCTCGCTTTGTCCTTGGGCATATTCCGCGAGCGCCTGTTCGATCATGGGACGCCATCGTTCGCCGAATTGCTCCAAGGCCCACTGCCCGGCATCTCGCTTGGAGCACAACTGCCGACGTGCGTAAGCGTAGGCGGCGCGACAGAGCATCAATACCGGGTTCCTGAAGCGTGGGATGATCTCCGGCAGCAGGTGGTTCAGGCAACCTGCGAGCACCCCCCAAGGCACTCGGCCCGCCAGCGCGCGGGGGGGCGGTCCGAAGACGGCTACGCCCGCTTCATACATGTCCTCGCGATCCAGCGGGAAATCCCGGCTGCCCTCGGGCAGGTGCGCGATTGTGCCATCCGAATCGGGTTTGATGACGAACTCCACCGGGGCTGGGAACGCGTCGGACTGCAATTGGGCCTGCGTGACAAACGTCGCGTCGATTGGCACGGCAATTCCGCGATGAATGCTCCCGACGGCGGACAGCGCGACGCGATCACAGGCACCATCGAGCACGGCGATGACGTCCACGTCGCTGACGGATTCGTGAAAACACCCCCGCGCCAGTGAGCCGTGAACATAGACGCCCAGCAGGTTTTCGCCGAGAGCTTCGGCGAGTCGCTGCGCATATTCGCTCAGGCCGGACTTGGTCGACCGGTCACAGACGAGCGACTCGATGTTCTCTTCGTTAATCATTGCGGGGGCGACAAGTTCCGGAAAACAAGATTGTCATATTCTCAGTTTCTTGTGGTCGCGTCCACAAACGAGCGCGGTAGTTGCGGAACACTAACTAAAACTCGGCCGAGCGGGGCGTGCGTGGGAAGGGGATCACGTCGCGGATATTGGCCATGCCGGTGATGAACTGGATCGTTCGCTCCAGGCCCAACCCAAACCCCGCGTGCGGAACGGATCCGTAGCGGCGCAGGTCGGTATACCACCAGTAGTCTTCCACGTTCATGCCCGAGAGCTTCATTCGCTCGGTCAGTACGTCCAGCCGTGCCTCTCGCTGGGCGCCGCCGATGATCTCGCCGATCTTCGGCACCAGCACGTCCATGGCTGCGACCGTCTTGCCGTCGTCATTGACGTGCATGTAGAACGGTTTGATCGACGCGGGGTAGTCGGTCAGGATCACAGGGCTTTTGAACGTCTCCTCGGTGAGGTATCGCTCGTGCTCGGTTTGCAGGTCTACGCCCCAGTGCACGGGGAAGGTCCACTCCCGGCCCGATTTTTCCAGTATGTCGATGGCCTCGGTGTAGCTGATCCGCACGAAGTCGCTTTCTATAATGTGCGTGAGCGTTTCGAGGGTGGTCTTGTCGATTCGTTCGTTGAAGAAGGCCATGTCCTCGGCGCAGCGGTCCAGGGCTGCGGCGAAAATGAACTTCAGGAACTCCTCCGCCAGGTCGGCATCGCCGGCCAGGTCGCAGAATGCCATTTCCGGCTCGACCATCCAGAACTCGGCCAGGTGTCGCGGCGTGTTGGAGTTTTCCGCGCGGAACGTCGGCCCGAAGGTGTAAACGTTGCCCAGTGCGCAGGCGTAAGCCTCGGCTTC
>Ga0180433_10002715_pt1 | contig 26866 bp, 39 predicted proteins | sample SS_ome_8_FD_132980 | JGI IMG/M metagenome (GOLD analysis project Ga0180433, IMG submission 132980) | Hypersaline lake sediment archaeal communities from the Salton Sea, California, USA - SS_1_D_1 metaG | ecosystem: Environmental > Aquatic > Non-marine Saline and Alkaline > Hypersaline >... | reverse complement strand
TATCTATTCTATTCTTATCTATTCTATTCTCTTCTGTATCTATTCTATTCTTATCTATTCTATTCTCTTCTGTATCTATTCTATTCTTATCTATTCTATTCTCTTCTGTTGCGTTACTTAACGTTACAGTAACGTTACATTCATTATTGTCACTTTTGTTGCCGGCTAGTCCTAATTCTAATTTTTTATTTTCTCTATACTTTTGTACTCTTTTTTTTGTTTGCTCTTTTATTTTCTCCATACCTTCAATATTTTGGTGTTTTTCCCAGTTTATTATTTCAATTCCACACTGATGAATTTCTATCATTTTTAGGTTTTGAAATTCATTTAATGCAAGTTGTATCGTTGCAACTGGTTTTCTCATTATTGTTGACAACATTTGTGCATCGTATGGCATTTCTTCGTGCAAATAAACAAGACCTTTATCGTTACACCTACCGGCAAGCATTAAAAGCTTGATCCATATCACTAATACTGCATCAGCATCTGGCAACATTTCTATAAGTCTAATTTTTTCATCGTCAAACATGTTTGTTGTAATTTTAATCCATTTAATTTCACTCATTTTCTGCTACTCCTTTTGTAAAGTAAGAAGCCCGACTAATATAAAATACCTGTGAGCAAGGTTTTATTATACGAGTCGGGCTTTTATGAAGCTTTAAAATATTAAATAAGGGCAATATCGGCGGAATACACAAAAAAATTACTGTAAAAACAAGAAGAGAAGAAAAGTGTATTTGGTCTAACGTCCGCCGATATAATAATACTTACATCTGATAAAAACAATATAAATAACGTTTTTTCGTTTGTCAACAAAAAAAACAGTTGACAGAAAAAAATACTTATTTTATATTAATATTAAATTTTCATTCAGTAAAAACCTAATAAAACTCCAGTGGCTCCCGGTTTTTTACTCCATTCGCCGGGGGCCTTCTCGTTAATTTGTAAACAACGATATCAGCAAAAACACCAATATTACAATTACACTAAAGCCAGTTATTATAATAAGGTTTTCGCCTATTGATAACCCGGTTATAAAAGAAACTATAACAACTGCTATCAAAACAGTACACACTATTATAAACAATCCTAATCGTTTCATTTTTTAAATCCTATTTTTAATGTCGGCTCTCCCTGTTCGAAAAGCTCATCAATAACATGTTGAATATTGCCGCCGCTTTTTCTCTTTTCTTTTGCCTCTGACCACTTCAACAACTTAAATTCCATTTCACCAAAGTCTTTAAGATCAAAGTTGTGTTTTTTTATAACACGTTCAATGTCTTCTAATTTCTTTTTACAAGAGAACTTTCCATTTTGTAGAGTTATAACTTTGTTTTCTTTTAGAAAATTATTAGGGCCAATGTATTCAAGTTTTGTCCCGTTTCTCTCTGTCATTGCTCTAATTATGTATTGTGTTAATGCTTTTTTCTCTTCGTAAAGCTTCGATTCCATTTGAGAAATAGCATCATAGACGGCCGCTAAAACTTCTGGATTTTCTAAATATAGACTTTTGTTTTCCAGTACTTCTTTGACGTTAAAATCGCCAACTTTCATAGTATCAAGTTCTTTCATTCTACCACCTCCGCTTCTGTTGCGTTTGTTACCATGTCTTCGTATCTTTTCTTTTTATCTGTCTTTTCTTCGAGCTCATGCCTTTTGGCTCTATATATTTTAGTCATATCCTCGTTTTGCTTATCGCTATAATTAGAATAATCAATTTTAAGAATAAGCTTTGCTAACTCTTCATTGCTTTTACACTCTTCGATCATTCTTATAGCAGTGTCATAATCAACTATCATATCTTTTTCCTTTTCTTCTGATTTTGTCATGTTGTCGGGCATTTCTTCGTCGCTGTAGGGAATGCCGCCGATTTCATCACTAAAGCACATTCTAAAACCTGTCGATATTGCAACTTTCTTTAACATCATTTTAGGTTTTGTTTTCCAAAGACCTGTAATTTCACCCTTGTAATTCTTTTGCACATACTCTGAATATTCAACTTCATACTCGAAAGGATGAGCCCAGTCTTTACGATAAATTACTATCTTTGCGACCATGTGAACACTTTCACCAGAAATTGAAACATTCCAACCGTTAAGTTTTCCGGTTCGTTCAGCACGTTTTATGTATACTTCATAGCCTGTTATAATACTTAACTTTCGGCCGTCCTTTGTGTTATAAGGTATACAATAAATCTCTCTCTTAAAAGGATTTAGGTTGTAAGCCTGTGCAATCTCAATAAATTGTTTTTGCTCTTTTTTATCCAAAGTTGTAGCCAAACCGAAAGCATCTAAATAGTCGGCAATTTTCTCTTTTGTGACTACATCAAAGCTTTCTTTTACTTGTAAGTCTTTAGTCATTTTCAACCCCCTCTAGTTTGATATACTCTTCATGTTCTTTAATAGCTCGATTCCATCTTTCAATATAGTCTTTCAACTTATTTCTGTCATCATCAGAAAACAACATGTCTCCGGTGAAAACACAGGCGTCGAGCTCGTCACACAATCTTTCTGTTTCTCTCATTGCTTTTCCTCCATTACTTATTTTTGAACAATATAATATTCGTTTCTGCTTTTGTCAACAATAAAGTTAAAAAAAATATCATATTTTTTGTATCTCATTTTCTGTAAAGCAGTATTCCCTTTCTATGTTTTCAAAATAAACACGAATAAATGTTTCTCTTTGATGTCCTAAAAAACCGATAACTTTACCTATTTGACCTATAAGTCGATACATTTCATTTATCCACGCGTCGTCGTCTTCGCACTTTACTATTTTTACTTGATCGTTTACTTCCATTTTAATCCTCTCTTATTAATAATGGCATAACATAAACAAAAATATTGTCTTGTGTAAATTCAATTGGTTGATTTTGATTATAAATATTAACTTTCCAGTACCCTTTTAAGTCTTTAATTAGATCTAAATCAACTCCATTTTCTTTATCTGTAATTTTTATTAACTTAGAAAACGCTGTTTTTTGAGAAAAATTTATTGTTTTTGTTTTCTTTGGTTTTCCTTTTGGAATTATTTTTTTATATTTTGGAAACTGGTTAACACTGTAAAATATTTCTTCTTTTAAGATTATCATTCTTTTTTTTACTGTATAAACATTATATAAACCGTCTTCTATTTCTAAATAAATATTTTTTATCAAAACAAGTCTAAAAGAATCTGAGGCTATTAAGTTTTCATTTTCATATAAAAAATTACTTAATATAATTCTTGTTTTTTTATTAGATATAAACTTTGAAGCAAAAAAAAGTTTTTCCTGTTTTTCTTTTTCTGAGTCTGAACAAAATAAAATGTTTTTCATTTTTTTTTCTCCTTTTTTTCTAAATAATTTATACGTCCACATTTATGACATTTAATCTTTTTTACATTATATGGCTTGTCTGTTGCAAACAAAAAAGACTCTGTTATGACAACTTGACAAAACTCGCAATCTGTATGAATCGTTACTTTATGCATTTTAAAGCCCCCTAAACCAGTTTTGCGAACTTAGCCACTCTTTCCAGTTTAAGTCTTTGTCTCGTTGCTCTGAGTGCTGTTTCTGTTCGTTTTCAAGGTCATACTTTGTTTTAAGTGCTTGATATAATTTTGTATATTCTTTGTCTTTCATTACAGATTGTCCAACTCGTCTATTTTATCAGAAATAAAAAAACCATCAGCAAAAATAATAGTAATGATGTTATCTTTATACGCTTTGCATTTTGACAAATACCCGTTGTATTTTGCTTCTTTTTGTACTACCTCTTTTATGTATTCGGATAATATTGTTGATTGTTTAAAGTTCTCAATACTACCATTTACAAAACTTGCAGTATTGCTATGAGGGTAACGAGCTTTTTTTATATCATCTATTCTTTTTCTTAATGAAATAACTTCTTGTTTTTTTTGAACTAAAAATCCGTAATCAGTAATACCGGAAGAGATAGGAAATAAAGAAAAAATAGCACCAATAAAAAAAGTTGCTACTGCAAAAGCAATAAGTTCTTCATCTTTACGTTTGAAGTACGCAAAAACAAAAATTGAAACTAATAAAACAGTTATTATTAAAATAAACATGATAAAACCTCTTTAAATTTTTATTTTATCCGTCCCCTAGCTCGACTTGCACGGGCTGCATGCTTTACCATGTGAGGGGAGGGATTATGAGCCGCAAGCGGAATCGAACCGCCACACTAAAAAATAGTTTCAACCACGATACGGCTTGTTGCCGGTCTTTTCCCGGCCGTCACTGCCCTCTTTTTGGATCCTACAGGAATTGGTTAATTAGACCAATTAGTCAGCGCCTGCGTTCTTCACTGCTTCGGGAATCGAACCCAAGACATGGAAGCTATCCATTATATCTACCATTGATACTAAGCAGTGTATTTTGTCAAAGGGGGCTTGCGCTCCCCCCTTGACTGTAAATCATACTAAAAGATACTCCAACATTTATATTTATCACATGATACTTGAATTGAAGCAGTTTCTTTATGTTGTATGAAAAAAATATTTGGTGTTGTGATAATTTCACCACATACGCTACACTTTAAACCTATTTCCTGAGCTTCAAAAGTTCCTATAATAAAATATTTTGTTTCTTCTGTTGTTTTCATTTTGTTTCTCCCTTACTTGTTATACTATAGACATTAACAATTGTTTCTAGTTTTGTCAACTACTTTTTTGTAAAATAATAAAAAAAATGCAAAAAAAGACCCCTCAATAAAGAGGGGCCAAAGAATGTAAGCTACAATAGGGGAATTCATGAAGTTGAACTATCCTTTATTCTTATATACGTCTGTAAATATAAGCGCTGTAATTGCTCCTAGTATTCCTAGGACATATGCATCAGATAAATATTGAGGATCAACATATTTCTTGTATAATACTAAAAACATGTAAAATGTCAAGCCTGTCAATATAATTCTTAACTTGTTAAGCTTTCCGTTTTTAACTATCCATGATGGGCCTATTTCCCAAAGTACTTTTGTAATAAATTTTCCAATTCTTTTAATAATATTTGCCATAATGGTTGCCGTCCTTCAATCTGTTTAGTTGCCAATTCTTGTGGTGTCCCATCTACTATTTTATATGTGTGTAATTCTTTATTTTTCATTGTAAAATCAATAATATTCTTATTATTAGTCTGAAACTTAAGCCCTTTCTTTTTAAGGTTGTTAACTATACGTTTAAAATCAAAGTCTTTACCCGGACATCCTTTTGTCCCATTAGAAAACTTTTGATAATTGTAGTCGTGTGTCGTTATTCGTTCCAAGTTTGGGCAAAGTTCCATTATCTCTTCAATTCTACACATAAGGCTTTTATATTGCGTCTCGGTAAATGGGCCGGTCAAATGAATAATTTCTATTCCTACCGTCTCTAAATCATGCAGCCAGCTGCTTGAATGAAACACCGGAATGTCAAGCGGCCAACAATTAACAACCAGTCCGGCTTTTTCGATACAATCATGGAAAAGCCCAACGCCCCTTTTGTAATTACTCCGGCATTTATTTGTCTTTGACAATATCCATCTTTTTAAGCCGTTCCAGGTTCCGCCCCCTTCTGTATGATGCAAGGTTATTTCTTTTATCTCTGTTAAAGATCGTGGCGCCAATAAGTTTTTTCTTTTTTTTGACCACATAGGGTAGAAATAATCATAAACTTCGTAATCTATTCTAGTCATTATTTACTCCTTATCCGTTACACTCTCCATATATACGAATTTTCCTTTCTATCTTGTTTGTGTATTTATCCATTCTTTTTCTAAAATCAAAAATCTTTTGCTTATTGCTAGATTTATTATTAAAAACAATATCGTAAGTATCTTCAAACAATTCATTCCAGTCAATATTATCTTCTACTATACTTGCAAGATCACCAACAACACTTTTATATTTTGCAAGTTCACTGACTCTTTTATTTGTAATGGCCCTAAAAGTATCGTGTATGTTTTCTTTTATTTCTTCTTTTCTTGTTAATAAATTATTATTTGTTAAAATCTCTCTCAAGACTTCAACTTTGTCTTCCGTGTGCGCTCTGCATTTATCTCTAAACATATCAATGGTTTGTTCAGTGTTCAAGTAGACATTTTTTTCTTTGACGTCTTCGTGGATTTTTCTGTTTTGTTCAGACATCATATGAAGCGTGTCGCCCAACGCGTGAAAATTTGTATTTACCGATTCTGCTAAAACATGATTGGATTTTGCGTGCTTGTCCATTATCTTAAGAACAAAAATCAACACCCCTAGTAATATTATTTTAAATGCGTCGTCAAATCCTACTTTGTCTATTAAACTACTTATTGAATCAAACATTTTTACCGTCCTCGTTATAGTAAACCTTCATTTTCTAACTCTCGTATTGCTATTTCTCTCATCCTTTTTTTTATTATTTTTTCTTTTTGTTGTGCTTTTTCTTTTATTTTTTTTTCGTTTTCAAAATCTATTTTTCTTTTTTCTAACTTTTTTTTATATTCAACCGACGGCTCAATCATAGTTTTAACTTTTATTTGACCATAATCCTTTATTTTAAAAGTGCCTAAATCTGTTTTTTCGATATATTCTTTTATTAACTTTTTCATTGTTTACCTCTTTGCATATATCAATACTGTTGTTCCAGTGTCAAAAGAGTCTGGCCCAGTAGAAATTTTTATACTTGTTATTGTCGTTGTTGCGTCTGAAAATGTTCCGAATTTTTCACTTATAGAAAAGGCGCTTGAAGTGTCGGCCTGATTTAAAGAATTAGAAAAATAAAGTCTTTCCGCCCCTGTTTTTGCATATAAAACCATTTCAGAAAAAGTCACACATGACGTCAACGTTTCAGTTCTTAACATTATAAAATGATTACTTGCGGTTGTTGCTGCAGGTGTTGCCGTACCACCATTTACAACGACCTCTTGATATCCATAAGCACCGCTTGAAACTCCATTAAATGAAACAATATAGGCGTGGTTTCCTCCATACAACGAGGCATGATAAGTATAAATAAAAATTCTATACACCTCGTCTGTATCACCATCAAGCCCGGTTATTTCAATTGATCCCGTTGCTGAATCTAAAGAATATTGAGAAACGAGAACCCAGCTATTTGTCATACTGCTAAAGTCTAAATTATTACAATAAACATTATTCCATCTAAAATCTGAATTACCCAAGTCAAAAGTTTCTAATGACGACAAACTTAAACTTACACCGCTACGTGGAAAAAGGTCTTCACTTGCCGTGAAAGTAAAGTTTTCGTTCATCTGTTCGGCTGTTATGGTTTTGTATTTTTCAAAAATATTAAACATATCTAAGCCTTTTTAAATAGAATCACATGCAAAGAAGTGAATGTGTTTGAAAATATTCCAAGCTTTATGCTTGTTATTGTTGTTGTCGCGTCCGCCCAACACTGGAACAATGAAGTAAATCCATTCCCGACACTATCACCGCTCGCGCTACCGTATTGAGTAAACAAAGTTCTTTCCGCCCCTGTTTTTGCATATATAATAGATTTTGAAAAACCGACAACTGTTGTAGTCAGTCCAGAGCTTTGAACACCAAGAAAATCAAATACAGATCTATTAGCCTGTGCTGTTCCGGAAGCACTTCCGCCTATAACTTTTAAATTCTGCAACCCTTTATTACTTGTGGAGTCTCCATTAAAAGTCATAACATGAGTATGTGCTGGGTCATCTGTAGCATAAGCATATAGTAAATACATTTCATCTGTATCACCGTTAAGTCCTGTAATTTCCAAGTCGGAAACATTTTCGACCGTTTCTTCGTGAACTTTTACCCATAAATTACCATTTGCTGTACCGTCAAAATCAATATTATTACAATAAAGCGTATTCCATCTATAAGAATCACTACCTAAATCGTAAACACCGTCTGTAGAACTTAAAGATTGGCCGCCCATTGGTAGCCGTGACCCTTGCGCAATATGATAAAAATTGTCGTTTACGTCTGAGGCGTCAGCCGTTGTACTGTTTATCAATATAAAATACATTTATTCCACACTCCTTGACGTAACATTAGTAGTAAAGTTATCTAAATTATGCGATACTTTCAACAATCGAACGTTTTCATTATTTAAGTCTATATTATAACCAAGTCTTTCACCCCAAACGGCGTGCCCCCAAAGAAAAGCGCCCCACAACGCATCACCAAAATATCGTTGTTTCTTATATGTCACCGTGCATCTATCTTGCACCATTATATGAGGTATAAATTTTGCCTTTATTTTTATTTCATTTTTAGGCCTTACAAATTCATCGTAAAGAGTTTCACCGATAGTTTGCGCCGTTGTGGACTCTAAAAACGTATTTTCGTATTTAAGCTCTTTAACTCCATAAAGAAAGGAACTTGAAGAGTCACCCCATTGCCACGTCTCATTTCTTATATAATAACTTGTCGTCGTATCATCTTTATTAAATTTAATCTTAATCCTGTTATAGACCTTTCTAATATTTTCATCAACGGTTATTCCGTCTTTTAATATGTTGTGGCCCCAAGACTTGTCGTCGTCACCAATGCCAGAAAAGTGAAAATCTGCAGTTGTTGTTATGTCAGATTTAGGCTTAAAATAAAAATCCCCTGATCTATCTATGTACACAACGGCATTTTCAGCATTTGCAAGATTTTGCATTAACTGCCATACACTTTTACTTTGTAAAGTAGTTCCTGTTGATATATCATAATATGTCGATCCGGCGGTCATATACCATCCGCCGGACGTAATAAACTTTTGAAAATAAAAAGTTGACCCTGCGTCTTGAAAGTCTCTTATTTTTGTAAGAATTTCAATTGCTGTTTGAGAGCTATTTAAGCTCGGTATCTGATCAGATGGAAAGTCTTCAAAAACAGACGTCAAACTTTTAGCTTTTAATGACAATTCTGGATTAGACTTATATATCATATCCCAGTCGAGAACACCGACAAACAAGCTCGCGTTGGTCGGGAATTCATTCCCGTCTTTATCCTCGTAACCACCTTCAAACTTAATCAAAGTCTTTGCTCTTGTTAACTTCTGATAAAAAAAGCTTTTATCGTCTGTTTCTGGGCCATAGTCACCGTCGTAATTGGTAAGCTTAAAGCCGACTGACTCAATCTTGTAAAAGTCCGGTTTAATGTCGTCAATACTATAAGAGATAGAACCGTAATTAATAACGTCTCTATCCGGTATCAATTGCCAGTCTGTTTCATACTCTCCGTTAAGCTCTCGACGCTTCATGTAAAGACGCCTAAAAGCCTTGTGGTTATTCTTTTTTATTTCAGCTTGTAAACTCATTAACTTGGAGTCTCCTTAACTGTAAACTGTCCCTTGTACCCATTGCCCTTGTAATTGTCTGCATATGTTTCGAATGAATAACCGCCGATCCAGTTAACTTCATATATTTTACTATTCCATGATGTCCCGGTTGGCTCTGGTGTAATAACAAAAACGTCCTCTAGGTCAAACAAGCTTCTAATGTTCGCCTCTTCTGCTACTGATACATAATTCAATTTATATTGAGATTCGAATTTGTCATCAATTATATAATTAGTAACTCCACCGTCCGACAACGTATGCGTATACTGAAGGCGGTTTAATTTAGGCTTAAAGTCTTTAGCAGCTGGATTTCGTTCCATTTCAAAGTATTGACCATTGATCCACAGTTCGCCTATTTTCTTTTCTTCGTTTGCTATCATTGTTGTTGTAGCTTCGATTGTTAAAGAAGTAATAGTCTTAGTGGCCGCAAGCAGCAAATAAAGACTTGCTTCACTATTTGACGACCAGTCGGTTGTGCCTGTCAATGCGCTTGTTATAGAGAACAGATTTGTTGTTGTTGCATTATAGTAAATTTTAAACCCTTTAAAGTTTATGTTTTGTAATATTATCCGGTCTATTTCTTCAACGCTTGACGGTGTAAACGTTATAGTCGTTGTCGTAAGGTCGCTATTGTCACCAGCACTTGAATATACTTTAGTTTGCTTTTTATCAAACAAAAATTGTACCGATGTTGTACCAGTTGTAACCGAGTATAAAGTTGTTGTATTTGCTAAATTTTGTTCTAGAAATTCGATATTCATTCTTTTATACTCTCCGCAAATAATGAATTATTGTCTTGATATCTTCTGTATAATGCTTCGTCAATCTTTTTCGCTGCCTCGTCTGGGTAGTCATCACCGGCAAACATACAACCATAAAAATTAAAAGTGTTTCCTTGATTACCTAAAGCACTTTGAAGCTTGTCAATGCTTTCTTCGTCCTCAAGCGGCACAACTGCCTCGCTTTTTCCGTTCTCTGCTAAGTTTACAAATTGACCAGCGCTTGACCCTGTAAAGACACCACCTTTTTCAGCCTTAGTAAATTTTGTTTTACGAATCATATTAACACGCTGTAAACCGACAGCAATAGCCGATGCAGCCGCCGCAGCTCCTAAAGCAGGCCCAACTATAGGAATACCGGCAAGTGCTGCATAGCCTGCATTAGCTGCCTTATAAGTATCTATAATTGCTTGTTGTATAGAAAAAGCTTTCCATACTGCGAATTGCGCTTTACTTGATTTATCTAAATTAGAAAGCATAAAAGAAGTATATGATTGATGCATTCCGGCTTTTACGCCTAAATCTTTACGCATGAAATTTTGAACTTGTTTATCTAAAGCCGTTATATAATCGGCCTCTTCTTTTTTCTTGAGTTTTTTATTTTCCGTTTCTGCGTTTTGTCGCTGTATTTCTTTTTGATGGAGTAGGCCTTTTCTGGCGTCGGCCTCTTCGTCAATTTCTGCTTGTTCCTCACTGGCGGTTTTCCATAAATTCGTTGCGTCTCTTGTTCTTTGTTCTCTTTTTTTATGTAAGTCTTTTTCTTGTTTTTCTAGCTTTGCCATTTCCGAGGTATATTTATTCGCCCCTTTGTTAAAAGCGTCTAAATCATTGAGAAGAGACGAATTCCCTTTTTTATGTTCAGCAATAGCCTCTTTAAAAACTTTGCTCATATTTCCACGATGTTTAGTGTAAGAAGAAAGCAGCCTCGCTGACATTGTCGTGTTTTTTTCGTTAAATGATAAAAACTTTTTTATTTGAACAGTTCCCATTTGAAGTTCGCCGATAAAACCTGCTAAAATAAAACCAACTGAACTAATAACTTTTCCAATTAACGCGAAAGCCTTTGACAACAAACCTCCGTCTTTTGCCGACATCCCGAGTGCCTCCGACAAAGCTCTAAGCCCGGGCGTAGCTTCATCGCCCATTGTTTCAACTAAGTCACCAAAAAGGTTACCAAGTTGCTTTAAAGCGCCACCCAAAGTTTCGGTTGCAGCCCGTGCCGACCCGCCCATTTGTTTTTCAAGCTCACCCAAAATAATATTTTGAGCGCTTGCAACGTCTCCGGTTTTCATGAAGTTTTTAATTTGTTCTTTTTGCGTCTCTGAAAGCTGTATGCCTACTCTTTGAAGCGCTGTAACACCTTGTATCGGATCATTTAAAGCCTTACCGAGTTGTATAGCGCTTGACTTCATGTCTTGGCCCATAGCCGTAGACATGTTAAGCATTGCTTCGGTGGCATTTGGGAAAACGTCTTTACCTATATTAGTAAAAGTAAGAAGTAAATTTTGACCCTCTAAAATGGCCTCGTCTCCGAAAGTAGTAACCTCTTGAAGACTTGACGCCATGTTCTTTATTTCTTTAGAAGTAAGACCGGCCGCGTGTCCTGTTGACTTAAGTCTTTGTTCAAGTTGTTTCTCTGCGGCCTGTTGTCTTTCGGTTACGGCAACAAGCTTTTTAAAGCCTAAAGTTAAAGCCCCGACCGACAACGCAGTTTTCATAAAACTAGACTTTGTCTTTTTGGTCTGCTTTTCTAGTTTATCCATCTTTTTGATGGCTTTGTCAACTTCGGCTTTTACTATCAGTCGTATTTCTTCTTTTGTTGCCATTTCTTAGCTCTCAATTTTTTATTTGCATAATACTTTTTAATGTGATCAACCTTTAAAGGGTCAATACCATTTATTGCTAATTTAAACATATCTTCGGTTATCTGTTCACCGTAAAGCATGTCTAAGAAATTTTGTAATTCATCAATTGTAAAATTTAAGAGCTTTTTTTCATCAAAATTAAAGTACCTATTAAATATATAAGTTACTTCGGTGTTGCTTAGTTTCCCCCTTCCCTATCCTCCATTCGAATAGCCTCGACTAGATTTCTATAACCGTCTCTAAATTCTTGAGGGGTAATATTGTTTTTAAGACGCCACTTAAAAAGAAAAGGCTTAAAGCCGAACCAACGTCTTTTTAGAAAATGCCAAATAGTATTTGCCATTAAAATATGGACGTATCGTTCAAATCTTTTAGAGATTTCTGCTTCAATCTCTGACTCTGTCGCATCTGGCATACTGCCATGAACGGCCAAAGATATAGTTTTAATAAAATTTGCCTCCATAGATTCAAACTGTAAAACACGTCCCCACGATATTTTTACTTTGTATTTTTTACCGCCTATTAAAATTGTCTTCATGAACTCACCTCTTTGTTTATTCGTAATTTGCTGTAGCGTTTCTTATGTTTATACTTAAATCTTTACCTTCTGATTGATTAAAAAGTGCAGAAAGATCGACTTCGTGTGTTAATACGTCTGGCCCTCCGACTTCTGGTGAATTTGAATTATAGTAAGCCTCTGGAACGTCTATAACCATTGAATAAGTCGAACCACCTGCGGTTATAGTCTGTTCAGCATCACATATAATTTTAATTGCTGTTAATGTGTTTTGAATAAATCTATCATAAGACGTCAACGTGTCGAATCTTTGCATTAATTTAAGTGTTACGTCTCTGTTTTGCGGTGGTAACACTGTGATATTTCTAGACCCTAAAGACCTTTGATCGCCGTTTAGATTATTAGAAATTGCAAGCTCAAAGCCTGTGAAGTATTCAGTCGAAACATTACCGATCGAATCACCTGTTTGTATTTCAATTCCACTAAAGTTCAATGGTAATATATTTGCAAAGCTTGCTGCCGGACTTGTTGCAGTTGTCGAAGAACCTTGAAAAATCATATCCGCACTAACAACAACCGGCGCGCCTATCTCACCTTTAATTGTTATATTGTTAACACGACCACCATAAAAATTAAAAACATTTAAACTCGAAGAACTTGCACCACGTCGAACAGAAACAGACAAGCTTTTCACATCACTTGCGGTTGCCGTTGCTGCGTTGTTTTCCATATCACCAGCATAAATAGTATGATTATAAGCGCCTGCCGTTATAGTTGCACTTGAAACAGTGCCACCCATTGCTTGCTTAAGTAAAATAACGTTGCCATCTTCTGCAACATTAAAAGGGAATTCGAGTGACCCTTCAACGGTATAGCCTCCAGTTAGTCGTTTCGTTCTACCTCTTTGAGAATTTATTGCATCTATTGGTATTTCGTCTCTATTATTTTTTAGGCTTTCTGTGTTGAACTCAATAAATGAAGTCCCCGTCACAAAAGTTCCGTAGGTTGTTTCTTCTGATATTAAAAGACCTGAGGCCCAGCCCAAAAAAGGATTTGCGTTTCCTGCTGCCATTTTATTCCTCCGCTAATTGTTTTTTAGTTTCTTTTACTACTTCAAAAAGTTTGCCTCTTGTTTTCAATATAGAATTCGCGACGGACTCATCAACCTTGATAATTTCGCCTTTTTTTACCATTTTACCACCAGAAAAAAACTTTAATTTTGGGAACCATAAATCAAAGCTACCTGTATATTTTAATTGAACCATCCCATAACCTCCGTTGGCATGTGAGTAATAGAAACCTGCGCAACATTCAACGTATCAAGCGCCTTTTGTAAAGCCTGTGCGCCGTCTTGCGGTGTTAAAACAACGGTTTCTTTTAGTTTTTCAAATACAACTTTTCTATCAAAATCATTTAACTTTCTTTTCGTTGAATCTTGTAATTTCTTTTTTAAGTTTGCTCTTTGCATTTCTAGAATGCCACAATCAGAACAATTATATATTTTTATATTATTATATTGCTGTGCTATGCTTTTATTAAAGTCTGATAACCAACGAGACGAAAATAAAAGATTGCTAGACGTGTTGACCATTCGACCGGCCATGTCTATTACGTCGGCGTGTTTCATCCAATATCGTTTGTCACTATCATTAAAGGCGTAATAGTTATCATCTGACCCCCAGCAATAATCATACCCTAATAAATAATACTCATCATATCCGAGTATTTGAGCACTGAAAACAACAACCGTGTTTCCAACATTGCTTGACGCTGGAATCATTTCCATACAACCAGAAAGTTTGCTGTAAATTTTTTCAGTTTCGATATTGTCTTTATTTACATAAAAAACAACATTACCCTTCCAGTTATATGTCCAATCTGGGTTACTTGTTACATTCGCAAGTAGTGTGATGTCTTCGGTTTGATCGACATAGGGCTCTAGCCACTTGTCATAGTCAATCCCTGCGTCTGCTAAAAATACATACTTCGGCTTAATCCCATTCTTTAAAAGATCACCCATACATTTATCAACGCACGCAATGTCTGTGTTCTCGTTAATATTATCTTTAATTACTTGGATGTTCTTTTCAAAAGACGGCGCGAACGCTATACATAATAAATTTTTGCCTAGACCTTTGAACAATAAATCTTTGTGGCCCGTTCCTAACTTCTTATACAAATCACCGTTTCTTTTGGCGTTCGCTTCCCATATTTCCCGCCATTGACTGAAAGCATTTTCACTTTGTTTTAGTACTTCATCTTTGCTTAACATTCTTAATTCTCCTTTTAGCTTGTTAGCAGCTCGACTTCTAACTCTATTCGAGCCACATTATTTATATAGTTTTCCTGTGGCCGTTCGCTATAATCTGTATTTATAATTAGCGATTTTGTGACAGCCGTTTGAGACAATCTTATATTGTTTCTTAGTATATTCTCAATATTACTAATTAACTGTATACATTCATATTGTGAATTTTCCGTTGTTTCAATATCCTCCGTTTTGGTTCCCATTCCGCAATGGGTAATACCTACTATATCAAAACCGGTTGTTATCTCTCTTTTTGCCGATTTCCCTAACTCTGCAAACTCTTCGCCGTGAGTCCTTATTTCAACAAACACAACCGGATATTGATTGACCATAACTGGTTGTCTCTCGTACATTCCTTCAAGTCCTTTATATACACGGGTAACACGTTTTGTCAAGCCATTTGATAAATCATTTGTTGCGGTTGTAGTGTTGTTTTTCTCAAGTATATTTGCAGTCGATTTTAAATGTGCTACTAAATCCATTTTACGCCTTCCCTGTTACTAAAAATCTAGAGTATCTTTTTGCCATTCTACGCCTTGTTTTATTGTCTATCCACATAAAACGTCTTTTTGGTACGCCTTTACCGTCATGGTGGTAATGAGCATACTTAACTTTATTAAACAAAAGAACATGTCGTTTTTTCCCTTTAAAATTTGTGGCGCCTCTCATGCGTCCAGAGTCTTGTAATATCTTTGCGCCACCGCCTCTTTTCCGTCTCTGTCTTATTGTCGATTTTTTCAAAGACTGCCATTTTCCGCGTGGCCCCTCTTCTTTTCTAAAGTGATCATCAATATGTTTAAAACCAATAGCGCCGATAGTATCCATAACCGGCTTAGCATTTCTTAAGTTTGCGCGTACTCTCATAAATCGCTTATTAACTTTATCTATGCCTTTTAATTGGATTTTCAATTTTTATTGTCCTCTATATCAGAAAGCTTGTCATTGCTAACTTTCCAATTTAAAACGTCGCCTTCGTCAAACGTTGGCGAAAAATTGTCTGTTGTTCCTTGAATAATACCGATAGTACTTGTCTCGTTTGTATCAATCAAATTGCCGTCTTTGTCCGTGAGATTGAGCTCGCCTTTTGACAGGTCTTTAAGCGTTTCTATTGCGTCTTCATATTTCTCGACCCATTCATTTACATTCTGATTATCATTAGAAAATTCAGACCTCATTAAATAATAAGTTGAAATATCCTCACTTAAAAGCTCAATCAAAGGAGGCACACTGCCAATTGTGCAAAAATTAGACACGTCATATCTACTCGCGATATAGCCATTTATTAAAGCGTCCGCGCGTTTAATGTGCCTATCTATAGTATTGACTGTTGACGTCCACCCATTTGAAGTAGACGTCTGAGGCGCCAACGGTAATATGTTTAATATATTTTTATACCGTGAGTATGACATTATTTTTTACCTTTTTCTTTTTCTTTAGCTTTTTTTGCCCTGTATTCTTTTAGTCCTTTGTCAACAATTGCTTTTCCGTTTTTTTCTATTCCAACTAACGAACCTTTAACAACACCGTTTTTATAGGTTGTATTCTTTGTCACTTTTATCTTGCCGTCTGGGTATCGAATTTCTTCGTAATCAACAGCTTTTATATTTTTAGGTAAGAACTGATCTTTTACAACTTTTTGTAATTTTTTTGCGTTCTCTATTCCCTCTTTGTTTTCTGCTAACACTTTGTTTTCTTCTGGCATTTAATTTCTCCTTTTTTTAATTAAAGGGGCGTTTCAAGCCCCTTATATTATGCTGTTGTTACAGCTTTAAATAAATATGCACAACCAGTCGCAACTGCTTTGTGTTGATACTTAGTTTGTACCTCAATAGCTTTAGCTTCTAGAGACTCGTCACGATAAGTTTTCACTCTAAAAGGATTACCACGCTTAGTGCTTCTAAAAGTAGTTGCACAAGTAACTTTTCTTAAACCTTGGCTTGGATTTACATAACCTAGTAGAAAATCGTCTCCCCATATAAAATTGTTACTTTCTGCTTCACCCTTTTTATTGCTGTTATAGTGAGATGTTCCTACAACTAATTCGTCAATATCAAATAAAGATGCAAGAATTCCTTCTGTAATTAAAGCACGTTCAACATACTGAATACGAGAGTAAACATTATTGTTTTCTTTTAATGCTTCGAGAACTTCCCAACCACACACGGCTTTATTTGGTCTCATACCACTAGCCTTTAAAATTGCACCTGTTGCACTAAGTACATTTTGAATAGGTGCGCTTGTAGTAGTATTATAAGTCCATGAAGTAGCCGTTGCAATAGTTGCGTTATTACTCCACGTAGTAGTTGTGAAAAGTAGTTTTTGTGCGTCGTACTCTTGTCGTAAAAGAATAGAATCCGTTAAGTCTTCTGTTGTGTCTATTTCTAAATTTAAAGGCTTTTCAACATTGTCTAAATCTTCGTCGTAAACATGACCCTTAAGAGCATGACCAACTAGATTATAGCTAGATGTAGAAGCGCTCCAATCTTTCATTGACGCTCTAGAACCTACTCTACGTTCTGAATCTGGAATTTTAAAATCTGACACATACACCCAGTATTTGTCACTATCTTTCATTACTGGCGTTTCTTTTAAGAATCGACCTGCAACGAAGTCTGCATTTTTGTATTTTACTGATACAGTTGTTAGGGCTTTATCTAGCCTCATTGAACCTTCCATTAGTTACCTCCTTAAGCTCCTATTAGATTTCTATCGTAAAGTTGTGGATTAAGGAAAATACTAATTACAGTACCCGTAGATCCATCTTCCATTGCTCTACCCAAAATAACATTTTGCGCTGTTACTGACATTGTAGCAGCCGTTACACTTAAGCCATTAGCCACTGGTTGAGCAAAGCCAGCCGCTGTAGTTGTAATTGCACCGTCGTAAGCCCGTAAGAACTCACCAGCTGTTACAGAAGCAGCAACTTTAACTTTAGCAATTCCGAACATTCTTACCGATCCGATTAAAGAACCTGCGCTTTGATATGTTTGTAATACGCCTATAGCATACCTTGAAGCCGCAGTCGGAACGCCACCTGTTCCAGTTGCACACGCTTGTTGAACTGTCAAATCTGCATTCGCAGAAGTTCCAGCAACCATAGATACAATTTTATATTGACTTGTAGTTGTTTTAAGATTATCATCTAGTTTAAATGTTTTGTCTAATGCAAAACCATCACCTGAAATAGCCATTATTCGCCTCCTTCGCTGTCGACAATTACGATAGCTTCACGATAACTTACTTCGTGTTTCTTCATGTACTCTTTAGCTTTTTTGTCTAAATCGTCTCTATCGCTCTTGTCGTCTTTTTTAGAATATGTTTTATTCTCTGTCTTAACATGCTTAGAACCTTCGTCGTCGATTTCTGGTGCTTCCACATTGTTATCGATAATACTTTCAATTAGTTCTTTTTTTGAATATTTCTTTTTGTCTTCCAATGTATATTTTTTTTCTTCTGTTTCTTCGTCCATTAAAAGATTAAAATAAGATTCTCTTTGTGATGGAAGTATTTTTTTCTCTTCGATCTTTTTATCAAGATACGAATCTACTTCCGCTTTTCGTTGAGAAAATTTAGCCTCTTTTAAGGCCTCTCTTGCTTCTAAAAGCTCTTTATCTTTAGAGTCAAGTTTACCTTCAAGTTCTTTGTTGTGATTTTTAATTTCATCAAATTTTTGTTTGATCTCGTCTTTGTTTTCGAGTTCAATATTTACTTTAACATCTTTTACTGTATCAGTCATGATGTCATCCTCCGTTTTATTATTGTCTTTCTCATTATTGCCATTGTTTTCAATATCTGTACATAATACCACTTTCTCAAAATTATTTGTTTCATATAAATTTATAAAATCGTCCATAGTGCCGACCGCTGGTGTATCTGCTCCGAGTAGGGCAACCGCTTTCAAGGCCTTTTTAAAAACTCGACCGCCCTCTTTGAGATTCCAGTATATTTCAGAACTAAAACGTCCATAAGCTTTATTGTCGATAAGCTCCCCTATCTTTTTAGGTATATTTTTAATGTCTGCAAATAACCTTTTCCCTTCCCTGTATACATTGGTTATCCATCCGGCCGAAGGATAGCCGTCTTTTTGTAATAATTTTTGACCTTCATCATGGCCCAACTTAAGATATGGCTTTAAAATCAAACCTATTTCTTTATGTGCCTTTACTATTTCGTCAAGGTCTTCGATTGTGTATTCGTCACCGTTCCACTTTCCGGCTCTGAATATTTCTACTTTATTTTTGTCTACTGTTGCCATGTCAAAGTCTCCTTGAATATATCTTTTAATCTCAAACTGTATTTTTGGAAACTGCTCTTTAATTTCGTTCGGATATGAATTGACAACGCAATTCTCACAAACGTTTCTATCTGGATACAAAGCCGGTAATGCGCAATTACATATTTGCATTTATCCCCCGATCTGCTTGCTTGGTTCAAAACTAAATTCTAAACACGGTAACACCTTACCGTCTGTAAATGTAACAACTGGTTGTCCGTAGTATATCCCTTTTAGACTAAGCGTTGTTGTTGTGCCAAAAGTATAACTCAAAGAGCCAGTCGACGCATTTTCAACGGTTGTGGCCCAATTAATTTTTTGACCGTCTGGTCTAATTATATTTGTTGTTACTGAACTATAACCGGTCAAGTCAACTTCTGTTTCAAAATAAAACTTTAATTTTGATTGTCCCGTGTAAATCATCGCCAACCCCTAGTATAAAATGTTTTTTCTGTCTCTGCTCTTGTATAAAAAGTCTTTTCTGTTTCAGCTCTGCAATAAAAGTAAACCTTTTCCGTAACGCCTTCGTTACCAACAACGGATATTTGGTCAACAAAAGTTCCAAGCTCTTGAATCAAATAAGCAGCCGACCCTTTATTAACAGTATCTAAATTAACACCAGAATCAAGAATTTTCAACAAAGCTTTTACATTTATATTAGTTATTCCCGATCCAGTGTCTGAAATTTTCATAATTGCTTTCTCTTCATCACTATCAGCACCGGTTCCACTATCCGAAACGCTTAAAATGGCCCTAATAGATATTGAGTCAACACCGATTCCGCTATCCTGTAATGTCTTATATACAACACCGCCTTTCGTAAATGTGCCACTATCCGCGCCGCTTCCATCATCCGACAAAAATAAATTAGCTATAATTGCTAAATCATCCGATCCCAAGCCGGTATCTTGAATATTTAAAAAAGCTTTAAGCTCGTTTATAACATCTGACCCAACACCAGAATCTTGAACAGTAAAAACATTTTTAACAAATATAGTTGTCTCTGTTCCTGTCATTACATCAGAAATACTGATTGCCGTTACACTAGAAGCACCTGCACTTACATAGTTATGATAAACATAATTTTTCCCGTAGAACCAATTATCCGTCACAGAAGTTCCACTTGATAATAAATATTTATTTTTGCCATAACTCCACATTATGAGATTTCCACCTCTGGATCAATATATAAATTACCTAAAGCCGAATACTTACTAACATACATTGTAAGTCTTACCGTGCTTGTCGCTGCAGGTGCAACACTTGCAACACTCAAAGAATCCCAGTCGTCGGCGTCTGCAGCCTGTGCAATGACCGTCTCTGTTGAATATTTCTTTGTTCTATTATATGTCGTTGTTGTATCAAACGCGTTTATATATTCAGCCTCTAACCATATGTCTTCTGTTGCCGTCGATGCGTTTACCGTTGTACTTAAATTGTTATATATATAATACTTATACGTCCTTGATGTCGTATCATTTATAAATTCATGTTCAAATATTTTTACAGCCTGACCAAATCCAAACTCAAAGTTGTTAGAATTTAGAGTCAACTTTATAACATCATCACTTAATTTTTTATTAGGCGTTTCTCCACTTACTGCAACTTTTTCTTGACTACCACCGGGGAAAAAACAAACATTTTCACCGAGTACTTTACCATAGTTTTCAATAGTTACCTCTGAAAGCCAGCTTTTACCGTCACCAGCTGAAATTTGAACTTCTCCGTTTGTACCGCCTAAATTTACGTCTTTACCTTTAATTGACGCGAACGCTTCCATGTTAATGTCATCGTCTCCGTTGGCCTGCTCAACTCCAATGTTCAAGTCTTCAAAATAATGAAGACCGGGAACATTAAAACCATAATCTCCACAATTATAAATAGCACAACATTGTATATGAATACTTGCGCTATCTCCGAAAATACCACTTATTCCTTGCTGTGCCGATCCTGAGCCACTCCCCTCTAGTGTACAAAACTTTAATTTACAAAAAGTTCTTTGTCTAACTCCAAAAATAGGATCATTTTGTGTTGTTTGCTTAAATAAACAGTTTTGGAAAAAACTTCCCCAGCTTCTAGCACTTTTAACGATTCCCTGATTATTTGTACTGTCTTTAAATTCAAAGTTTTTAAAATGTATATGGTCGTCGTCATCAACAGACAATTGAAAATCACCGTCATTAAAGTCAATAGTCGGCAACACGTCACTATCACTTGACCAACTTGTATCATCTAAAGTCATGAATAAGTCGTAATCTTCATCTTCTTGTATCTCTGCAACTGCATTAGAAGTCGTTGTCCCTGCATAGTTTCGATCAATAGTCAAAGAGGCTGTTGTGTTTATTTGAGTAATAAAATAAAACTCTCCGTCTGGTGCTTCTATTTGTCTACTTTGATGTTCAAGTCTTGACATGTCGTTATCATCTACAACAACCGTCGAACTTCCCTTTGTCCAGTCTGAGCTTGATATTGTATGCACTGCCCTTGGAACACCCAAAACAACAATGGGACTTGCCGCAGTACCATCGTATATTGGCTCTATACTGCTTGTATATGTCTCTGTTTCGTTTCTACGTCTCCACACATAATCACCAGCCGACAAAGCACCACTTTCTACTGCGTATTCTACATTCGGCCATGATGCGCTTATCGTATCACCTGCGTTTGTTGTTGTTCCTGCATTACTTACAAAATAATCAGCCATTTAAAAACTCCTATAAGGATACACGAAATTATCCCTATTATTAATATACTGGTTATTGCTTAAAGACGTATTACTGTTAACTAGAAAATACTTATCTAAAGCATTTATTATCCCTTGCCCATCTACTAACTCCTGTCCAAGCTCTGCTTCTATATTTGCAATTGCTTTGTTTCTCACTGCAATTCTACGACTTAAATAATCCGCCTCATTTGTAAATCGAAAAAGCTTCGTCACTATATCAGTTGTAGTAGACTCGTCATAAAAACGGGCCCACGCCCAAAACCCCGTTGGTCTTTCAAATGTATTTAATATTTGTGCTAAAACTGCCATTATACTACCCTTATGATAACGTTATTTGTAATGTCAATTCCCATTGTTGACCGCTTGTTTTCGTTCCTTGACTTGACGTCTTACGATTCAAGTTTAATGCTGTGTTAGTGTTACCGTTGGCAACTGTGAACTCTTCCCATGCAAAATTAGCTACATCAGTGTCAAAAGTAGCCTTCCAATATGCCGAAGTGCCAGAAACAACGGGGTAACCTGTATCCATGCCTACATATGCCGTGTTTGTTCCACTCAATCCGGTATCGGCTGCGGTTTCAGAAGTTACACCAGAACCAACGCCAAGATAACTACTTGCGGTATTATAAAGAGTACCAGCGGTTGCACCTGTGATTAAATTCCATAATTGCGTTATACCCTCTGTCAACATTACGTTATTTTCTATAGTATTTTTTTCAATAATTTCTTTTTGTTTGTTCTTTTTTGTTAAAGTCCAAACTGTTTTATATTTCAGTCCTTCTTTATAGATACCCATTTAAAGGCCTCCTGTTTTTTATTCTTCGTAAAATTCCATATCATAATGGAATTCATTATTACTTAAGCTTTGATCTTGTATTTTTAAGCAATACACTGTGTTTCTTTTTAATTCCCATTCTATCCGCTCTTCTTGCTCTCCACTGATTTTACTATTTCTTTCACCTGCCCATATAGCCGTTTCTTTTATTGATGTGCCACCACTAGAAGTAGCAGTTGAAGCACCAAAAAAAACAGTCTTCGGGGCATTGCTTCTATTTCTATTAAAATTATATACGGTTATTGAATTAGATAAAGCCGATGCAGTATCATATGTTGGGCTTTCAATTAAATCAACATAAATCTTTCCTTCTGACCCAACGTTTCCAGTTAAATGTGCAGACGTAGAGGCAACAACTATATAAAATTCTTTAATTTGTGTACTTGTCAATGTTGATCGTCCTGATACATCAAACATTTGCCCGTCATGAACTTTATAATGCAACTCACCTATTATTATTAATCTGTTTTCACTGTCTTTAGCATACCCACTCATTATGCAGCCCCCACAAATAAAAATCCGCCTGCCTTCATATTAGTGGCCGGCATCTTAGAGAATTCAAAATTTTCATCATCAAAAATTGGTACAATAATAGTCCTACAATTATAATGTAGTGGCGGATTATAATAGCTTAATTCAGACGGCGGAAATATTTTTTGATCAAGTGCTAAGCAAATTTCACTTGTTCGAGCGTCAAGAATAGCGCTTATTTGATATGCGACAATACCGTCGATAGTTTGAAATTTTTGTTTTCTAGATTCGTTATAAGCCTTTGATATATTAGTCCGCGCGATTGTTTCAAGTCTATTTGCATCTAAGGTTATATCGTAGCCCTTTAGAGCTTCATCAAGCATTTTAATTGTTTCTCGTACGCCGCTACCAGACTTGATAGCATCCATTAAGGTACCTTTGGTGATTTTAAGTATTTGTTCAGCTTCAACAGTTTCAACATAAATAGCGTTTTCTTGAAACCAGTCTATAACGTCTTGATCGTCAAGGCCGCTTGTCTCTTTAATTATAAAGTTCTTTTGTGTGCTTGCCGTCCCGTCTTTGTAAGAATCTTTAAGCATATCTTTAATAACTTTTAAAGCGTCGTTTCTGTATTTAAGTTCAAGTTTATTAACAAGATCAATACGCCCTTTAGTTATTATGTTTCGCCTTTTAATATCTGAAACTAAAGCGTTTATCATGCGACTATAAACATCTGACAGCTTTACTGTATACTCATCTTGCAAGCTATCCATATCACTTTCTATTTTAGCAAAATCAACTTTCTTTTCGTATTGCGTTAGTTCTCTGGAATATTTTTTATATTCTTTTGTATTCTTGTCTTCTTTTGCAACTTCTGGCTCTTTTTTCTTTTCTGGCTGCTTGTCGTCTTCTTTTTTGTCATCATCTTTTTTGTCGTCTTCATTGTTCGCGTTTTGACCGTCAACAATAGACTGTCTTTGCTCTTCTTTTTTCGCTTCTATTTCTTCGTATTCACTTTCTTCTATCTCTGGTGCATTGACATTATTAAGAAACCATGTAACTTGACTATAGTTAACTGGTACTTTGCCTGTCTTAACTGCTTCTAGCCATAGTTTTAGATCTTTTTCTTTTTGTGTGGTATCAGTTTTTACAAATTTAAATTCAGCACTATAATTGCTGCCAAAATTCCACATTGTAAGAGGCTTAATTATTTCCTTATTTACAAGACGTTCAAGATTTCTTGTTTCATGTTCTATGTTGTTATAAAATAATTGAAATTGTTCTTTTCCTAAAGCAAACGAACCACCGCCGGTTTCAGATCCACTAAAGCCCATTAAGTCAGGAATAAGCATTTTTCGGGCTATCATTGTGTTATATTTATCAATTGCTTTTTCGTAGCTGTCTTGACCGCCTTTCGCTTCTAAAAACTCAACAGTTACGTCCTCTGGCATTGTACACGCGCTCTTTGCTTGCAAGTTCTTAAGAGATCGTAGAAAGTTTGATTTCTGGCTTTCTAAATTTTGTGGATACTTACCAATAACCGTAGGCATACCGAATCGTTCAAGGTACATATTCCAGAATTTAATTATTGCATTCTTCGACCACCACGCACGATATACACCGCGATTCAATTCACTTTTCCCGTAAGCGTTATCAAATTCTTTTTGATATGGGTAATGTATAAACTTTTCCGGATTAAGTGGTAAGTCTTGTCCTTTGTAATCCTGAATGACTGTTTCTACATCGCCTTTGTCGTTTTGGTGAAATTCGAATGTGTGTGGGGCTCTCGTCTTTAGTGTTTTTAATATGATTTTTTTGCCAAATTCTGGAATGTCTTTAAACGTAAAGACTTTTTCTGTTAAAGAAAACCCATAATCAAGACAAGACAAAATATTAAGCAATTTCTTTTCGAACATTTCATCAAGATAATAATTTAGATTCATTTCTAAAAATGCTTTTACTTCTTCATCTTCAGACTCTATTGTCCATTTACCATTTATAATAAAAAATTTCTTCAATGTCAATGTAGCGTTTATCTGCTCGTCTTCTCTCATTTCGTCAAAGATTGAGTAGTCACCACGTTTTTGGTAAAGGTCATCCGGGTTGTATGGTCGTAAGTTGTAAGGCTCGTAAAGTGGTGATTCAGCAAAAGACGTCTCTTGAAAGACCTGTCCTTTTGGTTGTTGTTCGGTATTTGGTATTTCTGTTATTTTTGTATCAATCGGTTTTTTAAATCTATCGAACAATGACATTTTCTACCCTCTAATTTTTATCAATTACAATCATGTCAAAGTTTCAATTTATATATAAAGTATCCAATATAACTATTTATGTCAAGCAAAATTTAAAAGTCCATATCAAGCGTAACAAGGTCGTCGCCGAACTCTATCGCGTCAACGTCAAATCCCTTACCACCACTATAACCATGATAGGCAAGGCACAACGACATTACTATATCATCGTGCAGTCCATCTGGCGCACTATATCGAATGGCCCCACTTTTAAGCTGCTCAAAGGTAAATATATTCATTTCGTGTATGAGCTCTATTATTTCGGGATAGCTGATTTCTTCCTGTTCGACTGCAATAGCTAGGTTCTCAACCATCTGCCTTTTATTCGTATTAGTAAAAGATATTCCATTAGCGTTAAGACCTGCATAAATAAGGTCTTCGGTTATAGGATCACCGAGTCCGGTACTATCAACATACACAACCGCATTATATGCCTTTGCAAGTTTTATTATTCTCTGCTTCTGGATACGCCAGCTAATAGAATTAAACCGATCAAATGCGCAAAGATGGCCCTTATTGTCTAGTACTGTTAAAACGGTATAATCGACACTTTTCGCAAGGTCAACGCCCATGTAGTAATATTTGTTTTTATGGTACGGTTCGAGATCACCACGAATACACGCCCTTATGTTTCTAAAAACTTCGCCGCCGTCGTCGATAAATTTGGCCTCGTACTCCTGCTCAAACACTCGCTGCGGTAACTTTTTGACTAAATCCCATTCGTCGTCACTAAAATAGATAGAATCTTTACTTTGAAACTGAAAACTAATATATTCAGTCTCTTTTGAATCGTTTCCAAGACTCCAAAGCTCATAAAAAAGATTTTTTCCTTTAGGCGTTCCAATAAACACGACTTGTGCGTTTGTAGCTGTTATAGTACCACGCAAGGCAAAAGTCCACGTTTCGCGCTTAATAAAGCCCATTTCGTCAATAACAAGAAAATTTACAGACTCACCACGCAAGCCGTTTTCGTTGTCACCAGACTTAAACCATATAGTAGCACCGTTCTTTAATGTTATACATGCGTCGGATTTATTTACTTTGTGAACTATTTTATTATCGGCAAGAAATTTTTGCAGTCTTCTAAATGCTATTCGCGCCACTGGGAATGTAGGCGCAACCCACCAGTTTATCGAGTCTTTCTTTTTCGACGCCTTTAGGAATATTAAAAATATACTGAGGTGAGTTTTTCCGGATTGCCGTCCGGCTGATATTACAACAAATCTAAACTTTGACAAAGCCTCGAAAACTTTGTTTTGCCACTGCATGAGTTTTATTCTTAATTTAGCCATATACTACAAAGATAGCCGGTATCACAAAAAAAATCAAGGATAATATTATTAACAATAAAACATTGAGAAGTGCTTTTTTTACTGCTTTCTTTGTTTCTTCGTTCACCCTTTTACTCTCCAAATATATCTATACATTGCTTGCATCTTAAAATGCCTTCAAAATTCTTAAATCTTGTACGCCCTTTCCACTCAAGAGCTTTTATAAAAAAATTACAATCTTCAAATCCTTCG
>Ga0180433_10002714_pt1 | contig 26880 bp, 29 predicted proteins | sample SS_ome_8_FD_132980 | JGI IMG/M metagenome (GOLD analysis project Ga0180433, IMG submission 132980) | Hypersaline lake sediment archaeal communities from the Salton Sea, California, USA - SS_1_D_1 metaG | ecosystem: Environmental > Aquatic > Non-marine Saline and Alkaline > Hypersaline >... | reverse complement strand
CGGAGGTGTGGACCTCGACGGGGCGACCTTGACCATCGATGCAGACGCAGACACGACCCTGGTGGCCAGTGACGACGACGTGGTCAGTATGACAATCGGTGCGGCTGCAGGGTACTTCGATGTCCTCACGGGCAACTTCAAAGTAGGCGACGGGAGCCCCGATACCTCCCTTGATGGGGAGGACGCCTACGTCGAGGGAACGTTGGAAGTCGACGGGGCTGTGGACCTCGACGGCGCGGTGGATATGGCCAGTACACTGGATGTGGCCGGGGCCGCGACGCTTGATGGCGGGCTCACGATGGACACCGACAAATTCGTAGTGACCGACAGCACCGGGGACACGACCATTGCTGGGACGCTCGACGTCGACGGCGACGTCGATATGGACGACGTCGATATTTCTGGAGATCTGACTGTGGCCGGGGACTTCCTGGTGACCGGGCACACGCTCATTACTACGACCACGACCATCACCGGAGATACGACCGTTGCCGGGACATTGGACGTGAGCGGGGTCGCAACGCTGGGTGGTGGAACTGATCTAAACGGGACAACCTTGACCATCGATGCAGACGCAGACACGACCCTGGTGGCCAGTGACGACGACGTGGTCAGTATGACAATCGGTGCGGCTGCAGGGTACTTCGACGTCCTCACGGGCAACTTCAAAGTAGGCGACGGGAGCCCCGATACCTCCCTTGATGGGGAGGACGCCTACGTCGAGGGAACGTTAGAGGTCGACGGGGCCGTGGACCTCGACGGCGCGGTAGATGTGGCAGGAAACGTAACTCTTGGCGATGCGATCGGGGATAATGTGTACGTCTACGGTCAGATGCGGTCCTACGACGGTGATAACTGGGCCGACATCGCCGACGTGAGTGCGCTGGGGCGCGGAAATGGCTGGCATGCGGCGTATAAGATCACTGGATGGGGTGGTGCAACGCAGTTCCAAGCCTTGTTTGCCAATGCGCAGATCTCCGACACGATGGGCAGCGGTACAACGGCCTATGGCATTGAAGGCAAGATGACGGCCAGCAACGGCGAGAATCATCTTGGAACTGGCTACGGTGTGTTTGGGAAACTGACGGCGAAAGATGCTGACACTCAATTGGCCGCTGGCTACCCGGTCTACTCGATCGTAGATGTCAACGATAGCGCGGTGATCACCACAACCGCGAACTATTTCGCGGAGCTGAGTGGTGAAGCAACAATCGGGACGGTTTCTGTTCTCCAAGCGAAAAGTGGAGATACGTGGGACTACGGAATGAACCTCAGCGGTGCGACCGTGTCGACTGCCGAGATCGTCGGACAGAACGGTGAGACGATCAAGAATGATACGGATACCGCGTGGCAGATCGGTGGCTTCACGGCGCTGGAGGAGGCCTCGGCGGTGGACCTGGGTGCAGGATTCACGTTGACGCCCACCGCGTCCTATCAACCGGTCACCAATAGCACGGCCGGCAGCATCACGTCGGATGGGACCACGGCGATCGCGGATGGGCCTGTGGCTGGGGCGATCCTGATCGTTGTAAACGAGGATGATCAAGACATCGTGTTCCAGGATACCGCTAACATCAAATGCGGTGGTAACATCACGCTGACGGCGAGCGCAGATGACAGCATGATGTTGCTTTGGGATGGCAGCGACTGGGTGTGCCTGGGAATGCACGATAACTGATGAAGGTCTTCGCGTTCTGCTGCGAGAGTTTCGCCGAGATGACAGAGCGGGCGGCGGGGGTGAAGCCGCTGACCTCGCCGCCCGTCGATGCCGGCGACTTCAAACCCGGTTGGATTGAGGGATACGATCTATTGTGGTTTGATTTGCACGGTCGGCCACACACGGCGTGGTGGATGGGTGACAATCAGGTCATCGCGGTGACGGCGGCGCAGATCCGGGAGGCGGATCTGGGAGGAGCGATCGTGTTCGCCGTCGGATGTTATCTGGCGGATGAGGGATCGCCGATGTTGGACGCGTTGCTCGACGCCGACGCGCGGTATGTGATCGGCGGAGATGGCCAAAACTGGGCCGGGGAACGTGCATTGTATGGGGCGGCGATGCTGGGGATGCGATTTCTCGACAAGTTGCAGCAAGGCCAGGATCCACTCAAGGCGTTGGCTCTGGCAAAGCGATGGCTCAGACTATCGATGGTGCGCGATTGGCTGCTGAGACGAGGCCAGCGTATCACAGCGGCGAAAGACACACTGGCGTTTCGGGCCTACTACAGGAGGTCAGCGTGAACAAGAAACATAAGGCGCTCATGGGGACTCTGCTTGAAACAGTAGTCATAAGCATCATTCTTGCAGCGGCTATTTTGACGATGATTCAGGCCATGGGGTATTGGTCATCGGTAGAGCAGCCGGTCGCGCGGAGTGTAGAGAACTACGGCTGGTTGCGAGTGGAGGAGATGATACTCTCCGGAACTGGAACGGATGGAGCAGTGAGCGCCAGCCAGGCAAGTGACGAGCCGGTCCGTGGCCACATCTACGCGGTGCATCTGGATTTTTCCTCCTCAATCACGACGACGACGGATATCACTCTGACCCAGTCGTCTCCCTCACTGACAGTGCTGCAGCTCACAGATTACTACACGGACACGTGGTTCTACCCGGCGACGGAGTACACGAACGCGGCAGGGACGGGACTATCGGCATACGACCGGCTGTTGGCGTCGGGGACGCTGACGGCGACGGTAGGAGAGACGATCTCGGGGACGATTGCGACCGTGCGGGTATACTGGGGGGAGTAGGATGATTACAAGGCGTTTTCGCTTTCGGTTGCTGAACATCTTCATATCTGCTTTGCCATGGATTCACATTCGGTTTGTCACTTTGTCTAACAGATCAATGCTACGGCTCGACAGTTATGGTATCACTGCGGCTGATACGAGGACGCGGATCAATGAACTGGAGCAGGGCTGACAATGGCGGTTATCGGAGCTGAATGGAGGTACCGATGCGGTATCTGAAGCGGTTCGCGGAGCTGGTGAAGGATCAGGGAAACGGGGTCGTGGAGCACGTGATCTCCGTTTTCGGTAACATCGATGACGGCGGAGATATAGTCCACAATGGAGCGTTCAAGAAAACGATCCAGGAGAATGGTCCGGGTGGAGCGGACCGCATCCGCGCAACGTGGCAACACGACATCTGGGAACCGATCGGGAAGCCATTGGAGATGGATGAGGTCGGGCAGGCCGATCTTCCGGACCAGGTCCTGGCCCGGGCGCCGGACGCAACAGGCGGGCTCCACGTTGTCACCAAGATCTCCATGACGCACCGCGGGCAAGATGCCTACACGCTGCTCCTCGATGAGGTGCTGCGGGAATGGAGCATCGGATACTACCCGGTCAAACGGCAGTGGGAAGACGATGTCGAGGGAGATCCGATCCGGCACTTGTTCGAGGTGAAACTGATCGAGTACGCACTGGTTACATTGGCGATGAATATCGGTGCGGTGACCTCCATCGTCAAGGCAGTGGTCGATTACCAGGACCTGCCACTTGGGCCGGAGGATGAGGCCTGGGATCACGACGCGGCGCTGGCCAGGGTGAAGAAGTGGGCCGGTGGCGCGGACAGCCTGGAGGAGATGGACTGGGAGAAGTTCCAATCGGCACACGTGTTGTGGGACAGCGATAATCCTGAGCAAATGGGAAACTACAAGCTGCTAATCGCCGACGTGGTGGATGGTGAGCTGACGGCGATGCCGCGGGGGATCTTTGCGGCGGCAGTTGTGCTGCAAAGCGGGCGCACACCGGTCCGCGAGTTTGATGACGGGGACGTCGAAGGAGCGAAGAAGCATCTGAGCCGGTACTACGAGCGGCTGGAGCGCACGGCGCCGTGGGACCGGGAGGAATCGGCGGCGGTGGCCGGGCTGGTGGAGATGGTCGTTTCTAAGGCACGGCCGACGAAGCCGGTGAGATTGGAGTCGTTTGTGACCGACCTGATCCGGCTGCAGGCGCCGGGAGCGGGGGACGCCTGGTTGGGCGAGGTCGAACGATTTGCAGCATCCTGGGCGGCGAATGCAGCGCTACTGAAGGAGGGCCGGGTGCTCTCCAGTAGGAACGTGGCGATCGTTGAAGACGCTATCCAGGAGATGCAGGAAGCAATCGCTGCGCTGGAGGCGCTTTTGGAGGCAGCCAAGCCGCCCGAGGAGCGGGCACTTACTGCGGCCAGGGCAATTCTGAAGCGGCGGCTGGATTTACAGTTATTCGAGTTGCAATCTACACAGTAGGAGGACGAAACGATGAATTGGAAGCAATTGTTGGAGAAGGCCCGCGAGCTCCTCCACCAGGCCAAGGCGCTGATGGACGAGAACGAGGGCGAGAATTGGACGCAGGAGCGTGAGAACCAGATCGAAACGTTGCTCAACGAATCTGACCAGCTCAAGGAGCGAGCGGAACGAGCTCGGCGCGTGGAAACTGGCCTGGCTTACTTCGAGCAGCCGGCCGGTGATTCTCCCCCGGTGAGCGAGGAGGTTCCGCCTGATACGATGGGGGCGGGGACCGGCGATCCGGAGATGGATGCGGTGGCGGTCAACGAAGAGTACAAGGGAGCCTTCCTGGCGTATCTGACCGGCGGGATGCGGATGCTGAACGGCCGGCAGGTTGAGGCCCTGCAGCGTGGATATGTCGAGAACGATCAGAAGACGCTCAGTGGGAACACTGGCGTGACGGGCGGCTTTCTGATCACGGCGGATTTCCGGGCGGTGCTGGTCGAGGAGATCGCGGCGCGAGCGTTCTTGCGCAACCTGGTGGACGTGCGGCCGTGCAGTGGCGATTTCCTGGAGATGCCGGTGGTCGAGGCACCGAGCTCCAACGCCGGAATCTACGCCAACGGCATCGTGTGGACCTGGGTCAACTCGCCGACATCGGAGGACACGGGCGAGACGGATCCGGAGTTCGGCCTGATGCGAATCCCGATCCACGACGCGGTGGCCAAGACCAGGCTGAGCGTCAACATGGTCAACGACGCGGCGCTGAACATCGAGAGCGCGCTGCCGCGGTGGTACGGCGAAAGCTGGGCCTTGCAGGAGGACTACGTGATCCTGCGCGGCAACGGGACCGGCGAGCCGCTGGGGATCCTGAGCGACACGGACATCACCGGCACGCACTACGTCGAGACGAGTACCTCGGGCGCGGTCAAGGCGGATGACCTGATCGACCTGGTCTACGACCTGGAGGCGCAGTACGCGGCCAACGCGGGCTGGGTGACAAGCCGGGCGAACCTTAAGAGCGTGCGGAAGCTCAAGGACGGCGAGGGGAACTATCTGTGGCAACCGGGCCTGCAGGCCGGGGAACCGGACACGCTGCTGGGTTACGCAGTGGCTCAGTCGCCGTGGATGCCGGCGATCAGCGCGGGCAACTACAGCTTCATCTTTGGCGATCTCAAGTACTACGGTCTGGGCGAGGGTCAGCGCGTGACGATGACCGTGCTCCGGGAGAAGTACATCGAGGAGCTGAAGATCGGCTATATGGCACACGTGCGGATCGGTGGCCAGGCGAAGGTGGCGCGGGCGTTCCGCGTCCTGAAGATCAAGAGTTAATCCCTACCTTGCTCCTCCATCCTCTCTTGGGGATGGAGGAGTAGGGCGGACAATGAACGTTATCGGAGGAGGAACAACCGATGTTTCGAAGCGATTTCAGTGAAGTGGAGAAGATCGTCAACGTCGAACTGCCAGATGTACTGACGGCGGGGGCGCACGAATCGAGCGAGATTGATGCGACCGGGTTCACGCGGGGGTGCCTGTTGGTATACCTTGGGGTGCTGGAGGCCACGACCACAGTAACGGTGACCGTGACTCACGCCAGCGCCTCGGGTGGATCGTTCGCGACGTTGTACACCGCGACGGCGTTGGACGTGGACGATGACGAGAAGGTGTATTACCTCGACATCGACCTGATGAATCCGAATATCAACCCGTATCTCAAGGTGACCCTCACGGTGGCCAACGACGTGTGTGACGGGGGAGCCTTGATGCTGCTGGGTGGGGCGCGTCGCGAGGCGGTCACGCAGCCCGACGACACCAGCGAGCTCTCGGGCTCCTGGGCCAGCGGGATCAATCCGAGCTAGGTAAAGAGGTCGAGATGGGACAGCAAGCACCTGTGGAGCTAGAAGTGGAATATGAGGATGGTTCGCGCGCATGGTTGGGCGAGGAAGCTGCGTTGGCGTTAGAGCGCGCGGGCAAGGCAAGGCTCACGGGACAAAGCCGTCCCATCTCGGCCGAGAGCAAGGTAATCGTGCCGGCGTACACCCGGCGCGGGAGGTAGTTATGAAAGTACGAGAGGTAGCGCTCAAGATCGCGGGGCACGTGCTGCTGGAGCTGTTCGGACCAGATGGTGAGCTGAAACAGTCCGAACGGGCCGACAACCTGGTCGTCAATGACGGACTGTATCACATCGCCGACCAGCTCTCTGATCAGGGCGAGAGTGCGATGAGCCACATGGCCGTCGGTACGGACGACACGGCGGCCGATGCCGGCGATACGACGCTGGGCACCGAGTCGGCGCGGGTGGCGCTGGATTCAACGACGCAGGGGGCTGGTGGCAGCGCGAACGAGGTGACTTACGTAGCCACGTTCGGGGCGGGCACGGGGACCGGCGCGTTGGTCGAAGCGGGCATCTTCAACGCAGATTCGAACGGCGATCTGCTGTGCCACACGATTTTTTCGGTCATCAACAAGGGTGCCGGTGATTCGCTTACCGTTACCTGGGTGCTGACGATCTCGGCCTCGTAGCGTAGCAGGCCGCTATCGGACGAGGTGTGCGGGAATCTGTCAGGGGTCAGGGCCCCGCACACCTCGGCAATTCAAGAGGTGAGCCGTGGCTGAACTAGAGCTGTCGCTGTCAGATGGGGTGGGGGCCGCGATCGCGGCCCCGGACACCGACGAGACGCCGGGGGTCGTGGTCGAGCTGCAGGGCAACGCGGAGGGTCGGGCGGCCACGCGGCAGATCACGCTGCTGGTCGGGGATACGCTGCCGAAACTGGTGTTCCTCCTCTCCGACGGGGACGGTGGTGTGTACGATCTGGACGAGGCGACGGTGACGTTCCGAATGCGCGAGCGAGAAGCGGATGCAGGGACGTACACGGTCGAGGGGGAGTGCACGGTGCTGACCAGCGGGGTGGTGACGTACGATCTGGCGTCGGCGGATACGGCCACGCCGGGGGAGTATTACGCTGAGTTGGAGATGGACTTCGGCGGCGGGCTGGTGTACACGTCGGAGGTGTTCGTGGTGCGGATCCGGGAGACGTTATAGATAATGCCGATTACACCAGTACATCGCCAACGCCGGCGACTACGTCACCGTCACTGTGTGGATTGAGAGCTAATGCCAACTGTCACGCCGCAGGTTGCAGCATCAGCAGATGACGCCTACGAGAGCGGCTCTGGCGACGTCAACACCACGTACGAGCACAACCACATTACAGTAACACCACGATATATTTTCCAGCGTTGGCAGCTGAACGTACCGCAAGGCGCCACCATATCCTCCGCCACTGTCGAGGTCTACTGTCACGACGGTTCGTACGACGACGCACATTGGGACATCCAGGGCGAGGACGCAGACAATGCCAGCGAGGCATCGGCCGGCGCCGACAACTACGACGTCACCGGCCGTGACAAGACCACAGCCAAGGTCGATTGGGACGAAGACAGCACTGGTAGCGGCTGGGTCTCTCCGTCAGACATCACGGCCATCGTCCAGGAGGTTGTCAACCGCGCAGGGTGGTCCAGCGGCAACTACTTCGCATTGATATGGGAGAGCCAGGCCAACATCGACTTCGACGTCAGGCACTACGACTATTCCGGCAACGCACACGGCGCCAAGCTATCCGTCACCTACACCACAGGCGCCGGCGTCACCCAGGCCATGCACCACTACCGCACCCGGAGAGCCTAGATGCACATCATTGAGCAATCCACCAGCATCACAATCCGGATCGGCCCCTTTGTCGACGACTCGGACGGAAAGACCGCCGAGACCGGTCTCACGATCGGCCAGGCCGACATCCGCCTCAGCAAGAACGGCGGTGATTTTGCACAGAGCAACGACAGCTCAGGCGCCACGCACGACGAGGCAGGCTGGTACTATCTCACGCTCGACGCGACCGACACGAACACGCTCGGGCGGTTGATTGTAGCGATCCACGAGAGTGGAGCTCTCCCTGTCTGGCGAGAGTTTATGGTGGTCCCGTCAAACGTCTGGGATAGCCTGGTGGGAGGCACCGATAAATTAGATACTAATGTTACTGAAATCAGCGAGGATAGTACGGCTGCCGATAACCTTGAAAGTTACTGCGACGGTGGCGATCGGATGCCAGTCGATGTACGCCAGTATGGTGATCAGGCGCTGATTACCGGGTCAGTCGATGACACTACGCCGGGAACGGAGATCATCGACACGGATCTTGTCAACACAACATCAGGGGCCTACACCGGGATGCTCCTGATGTTCACCAGCGGTAGTCTGGCTGGGATCATTCGCTACATCGCAGGTAGTTACACCGGTTCAGGTTCTGGAGCGACGGTTAGTTTGAAGTCCGCTTTGCCATCGGCGCCGGCGAACAATGACGAATTTATTTTGCTGCCGGGCGGCGCCGACCATGCATTCATTGCCGATGCAATATGGGAGGATACGCTCAGCGACCATACCTCACAGGCAACCTACGCAGGTTGGTTTCTCGACACGATCTATGACAAGGTGGCGACAGACGGAGTGGTATTGGCCGACAATGCTGTCTCTGATGCCAAGGTAGCATCGGATATGGACAATTACCAAGCCAAGGTCTGGTTGACCGACGACGATGGCAACACATACGATCGATATGTGTGCGTGTGGTTCAAGAACGGTGAGCCGGTCACGAGTGGGATCACGTCGCCGACGATCCAGGTGATCAAGGCCAGCGACGGCAGCGACCTGGTCGGATCACAGTCGATGTCGCAGATCGCGTCGACAGGTCTCTACAAGTATGACGAAAGCTCGAATCGGATCAGCGACGGGGCGGCGTACATCGCGAAATGTGAGGCGACGATCGATGGCAGCACGCGGACGTGGTATCAGCCGGTGAGCCGGGATGGGTAGGGCGGACAATGCAGATTATCGGAGGTAGATGATGGCAGTGCAGATAGATCTCTCGGCGCGGATGTACTGCGACGAAGCAGATGTAACGACGCGGATCGACATTCGCAACCTGCCGGACGTGAATTTGGAGCACCTGATCCGCGTGGCCACGGCGCGGATTGAGAAGGAGACCGGCGACCGGACGTTTCAGCAGGTGCCGAGTACGGGCACGGAGACCAGACATTTCCTGGGAAATGGTCTGTCGATGTTGCCGATCGACGATCTGCTGACGTTCTCCAGCATCACAATCGACGACGATTCCGAGGACACCGATGATTTCCTGTGCATGCCGTTCGGGAAGACGCCCACGACGTGGCTGGAGTTCGCGGACCCGACAGCGTGGTGGTATCCAAGCTACGCACGGGGGACGTGGCCGCTACGGGCGGACGTGGCCATCACGGGAGTGTGGGGTTACTCGGAAGAAGTCCCCTGGTTGATCTGGGACGCGTGCGTGGCGCTGGTGGTCAGGGCACTGGGACGGGCGAAGACGGCGTACCAGGACGGCTCGGCGATCCCGGAGCTGGGGGAGATGATCTACGCCAAGGCGCTGCCGGCGGACGTGCAGGCCAGCCTGGCGTCGTTCAGGAAGACGACGCTATGAGCGTGCAGATGAGCAGCGAGCTCGAGGGCCTGGACGCGCTGATGCGGCGGTTTCGGAGGGCACCGCAGGTGTTCGAGCGGTACATGCGCGGCTTCTTCAACAAGGCGTTGCCAACCGTCGAGCGCGAGGTGAAACAGAATTTTTCGAAACCGCGTCCCGGGGGGCGCTACAAGATCAACAACACGGGCGCGCATATGTCGAGCGTTGGTCACGAGATCCAGGGTGGGGGGATGCGGATGCAGGGCATCGTGGGCTCGCCGCTACCGACGATGCCGTTCGTGGAGCTGGACACGCGGCCACACTGGCCCCCGCGGCGCCCGATCATCTACTGGGCGATGCGCAAGCTGCAGCTCAAGGGGGTCGAGCTGCGAGCAGCAGTGCGCGGGGTACAGCGCAAGATTGCGAGGCGAGGCACGAAGGGCGGGCATATGTTCGAGCGGGCGTTCGAGACGACGAAGGACAAAGTGGCCGAGCTGTGGTCCGCAACCTGGGGTGAGGCCGTGGTGAAGGAGTTGTAGCACAGTGGCTATAAATTCCATTATCGATGCAATGGCAGAACTGTACGAGGACTATTTCACCAGGTCCTCGGGCGATTTGCAGATCAAGCGGGTGACGTCGCACGTGCCGGAGGTGGTAACGGAGTGGCCGTGGATGTTCTTCGTCATCGAGGACGGCGACGTGGATTTGATGACGTTCGCGGCGGATGTGGCGGAGACGCCGAAGCGCCGGCAATCCCTGTCGGTGTTCGGTTCCTCCGGAACGACGAAGCGGCCGAAGGTGCAGATGACGCACCGGTTCAAGTCTCAACTGCTGGTGCGACCACGGCGGGACCTGTCGGAGGATGAATCGCTGGTGAGGCCGTTTATCCAGCCGGTGATCACGCTGATGGTCGAGAATCTGGAGGTGGCGTCAGGGGTCGAATACTGCAAGCCGACGAAGTACCGCTATGGCGTGTTCAGCGTCGGTAAGTTGAACGAACGGGATGTGCAGTTCGTCGGGTTGGAGGTGGACTTCGAGGCGCGGGAGGTGGTGTAATGCAGATGTTTCGAGTGCTGCGGGAAGTGTATGTCAAGCCGGGGGAGCTGATCACGCTAGAGATGGTGAATCCGCGCGTCCGGTATGCGTTGATTGAGAGGGGAATCGTGGAACCAGTGGAAGACGATGAGCCTGCGGAGGAGCGGGCGCAATCTGAGGAGGTGAATGACGATGGCGATTGAGGATACCGCGGTACAGGGGTTCGATTACCAGATTCTGTTTGGGTCGGAGGATGACGACATCAGCGGCCAGTCAAACAAGGTCGGCTTGTCGCCGAGCAAGAGCGCGGATGACGTGACGCCATTCGGCGTCAACTGGAAGGCCAAGATGGCGGGGATCCGCGACTGGAAGGGCAGCTTGCAGGTGTTCTACAACGAGGAGGCCAGCGAGGCGTTCAAGCTGCTGTGGGACGCGTTCAACTCCAATTCCTCATATTCGCTGAAGCTGAGCCCCAAGGGCGGCGATGCGACCGAGTGGCAGTGGAGCGGGAACGTGATCGTCACGGAATGTCCGCACGAGGCGGCGCCGGATGGCGGGCCGATCGCGGCTTCCATTTCCTTCGAGGGTACGGGGACGCTGGCCTACGCGGCGATTTCTGAATAGTTTTCTACATATCAAGGAGGGCACGATGAGACGACGGAGACGGAGTCGAAAGGTCGATCGTATCTCCAGCGCGACGCTGGAGGTGCAGGGCGAGGGCACGTGGATCGAGATCCGGCGGAAGCTGACGTTTCAGCACCTGCGGCCGGTGATCGAGCTGGCCGGATGGCGGGACGATCCACGCATCAACGGCGAGGAGGGACAGACGGACATGGTCGAGGCCATGACCGAGATGATGGACGGTTTCGGCGTGGCCTTGTTCCCGTTGATCCTGGGCTGGAACTGGGTCAGCGATATGGAGGCCGAACTGGCCGGGGCGCCGGAGGTCGAGAACGAACAGGTATGGATCCGGCTGGAGACACCGATCTGGGCCGGATCTGATTATCGCCAGTACGACGACGAGGGCGGGCTGAATCCGCCGGCGTTCGTGGATGGACACCCGGTGTACATCGGCAGCTACCCAGACGACTGCCAGCGGCTCGACCTGGTCGAGGTCTCGGACGATGGCCGGGTGCTGGTCTGTCGCGGGAACTTATCGCGGGAGTACGAGCCCGGTGCGCATTACGTGCTCGTGGGCCTGCCGGATCCGGACAGCCCGGAGGCGTTCGGTTGGCTGGGGCTGGACGAGCTGATGTGGCTGATCGATCAGCTCTCGACGCGGTTCAAGGCGGAGATGGAGCGGCAGAAGAGCCGAAAAAAAGCGCCGACGGCTTGAGATGGGCGGTCGTGGAAGCGCTGCACACGGGCGGCCGGCCGATGCCGTGGGAGTACGTCGAGCTGGTGCTGTGCCGGGACGTGTACCACTGCACGCCGGCGGAGCTGGATGAGCAGGATCCGGTGCGCGTGTTCCGACACCTGGAGGCGCTGACCGGCGAGGCAACGGCGCGGAAGATACGACCTAAGTGAAAAGAACAGCTCGGGCCAGCATGGCGTGACGGCGCCGTGTCTGCGTGGGTCTGGTGCCCTCCTGCCCCGCCCGAGCTGGACTCTCCTTCCTCCTTACGCGGGGAGGGGCTGGGGCCCTCAGCCCTGGCTCCTCCCCAAGGGGAATGGGAGATCAAATGCAGGGCAGATAAGTACAATTATCCGATCTAAGGAGGGCATCCTGGAGGGCATTATGGCAGATACTTAGTGGCAAAAACCCAACATCAGGTCTCGATAATTCTCAACGCCGAGGATCGCGCCAAGAAAGTTTTAGGCGGGATCACTGGCGCGTTGGGTGGACTGGCGACCGCCGCGGCCGGACTGGCGACCGGGGCGGTCGTTGGCGTTGGGGCGTTGGGAGCCGGACTGGCAGATCTGGCGATGGAGGCAGCGCCAGTCCAGCAGGTCCAGGAGACATTCGACGCGCTGACAGACAGCATCGGCGAGGCCAGCACGTCGATGCTGGATGATCTGCGATCAGCGACCAACGCAATGGTTGCTGACGCGGACCTGATGGCGTCGGCCAACCAATTCATGAGTATGGGATTGGCCGATTCAGCGGATCAGGCGTCCGAATTGGCCGAGATGGCCACGCGGCTCGGGATGGCGATGGGAGGCGACGCCACCGAGTCGATGGAAAATTTCGCTCTGATGCTGGCCAACCAATCCATCCCCCGGTTGGACAGCTTTGGTATCTCATCAGGCAAGGTAAGTGAGCGGATCGCCGAATTGCAGGCCGCGACGGAGGGGCTGAGCCGCGAGCAGGCATTTATGCAGGCGGTGGCCGAGCAGGGCGCGGTGGCGATGGAGCGGTTGGGCGATGCGGGGATGGAGGGCCCGGCGGCGATGATGGCCCGCCTCCAGGCCACGATGGATAATCTGAAGACCTCGATGGGCACAGCGTTCCTCCCGGTCCTGGAGCGAGTGTTGGGCACGGTCGGCGATCTAGCGACGACGTATGGACCGATGCTGGCGGAGTGGGCGGGGACGACGGCGACGGCGTTGCTGGACGCGCTGGCGCCGGCGCTGGAAATGGTGGCGGAGCTGCTTAGCAGTCCCGCGTTCCTCGAATTTATTGAGATGCTCGGGGGCGCAATGACGGAGCTGCTGACGCAGGTGGCCACGCTGTTGATCAATGAGGTGTTACCACCGCTGATGGAGCTGGCCTCGGCGCTGCTGCCGGTGCTTGTGCCGTTGATCTCGGCGGTGATGGATGCGATGTTGCCGCTGATGGCGGCGCTGGCGTCGCGGTTGGTGCCGGTGCTGACCACGATTCTGGGCGCGATTTTGCCGCCGCTCTTGCTGCTGTTTGAGTCGCTGGGAGACGCGGTGCTGATGATCGCGGATGCGGTGTTGCCGCTGGCAGTGACGTTGATCGAGATGCTGGTGCCGCCGTTCGTGCAGCTCATTACTGCGTTGCTGCCGGCGATTCTACCGCTGCTCGAAGGCCTGATCGGCGCGTTCGTCGAGATTTTGACGGCGCTGATGCCGCTGGTCGAGGTGATCCTGGAGCAGTTGCTGCCGATTTTCGTCGAGCTGATCGCGACGTTGTTGCCTCCGCTGACAGAATTGCTCCTGGCGGTCGTCGGCGTGTTGGTGGATCTACTCGCGGCAGTGGTGCCGGTGATCGCGGCGCTGGTCGAGGAACTAGCGCCGATTATCGGCGCACTGACTGAGCTGATTGCAGCGGGGTTGCAGCTCGCGTTGGAGGCGCTGGCGGCGCTGGTCAACAACGTCGTACGCCCAGCATTGGACGTTCTCAAGCGGCGGGCGATCGATCCATTGATCGATTCGCTGGACGGGGTCTCTGACGCGGTGGAGGGCGTGATCGGTTGGATCGGGCGGATGGCGGAGAAGCTGCGCAACGTCAGCCTGCCGGACTGGCTGACACCCGGCAGCCCAACGCCGTTTGAGACGGGTCTGCGTGGGATCGCGTCCGCGATGTCTGACGTGGCAGCGATCACGGGTCCGACGTTTGGCGGGATGGGGGGCGGGGGAGCTCCTCCGCTGGCTGGGGCAGGCGGTGCAGGGGCCGGCACAGTGCAGATAACGGTTCATATCGGCTCTGTGACGGAAGGCAACGCCTATACGGCGGGCCAGGAAGCCGGGCGGGGGATCAAAGATGAGCTCAGGCGGCAAGGGGTGAACATCGGATGAAGGTCAAGGCATTTGGGTCGTGGAATTTACCGTACGCGCTGGGCGAGGACAAGCGTGTGACGGCCAGTTTAGCTGGAGCCCGGACGATTCTGGGAGCGGCTGGATATTGGGACGATTTAGGCGATTTGGTTGTGCTCCGACCGGGCCTGGTCGAAGTCAAGATGGCATTCTACGATGAGGATTCGTGGGGCGATCTTGACGACGTAATTGATGAAGCTAAATTCAACTTGTTCAAGGAACGGGCAAAACTCAAGATTGCGATGAATGATGGTGACGAAGATCCATCGCGTGAGGCATTGGCACGATGTCTGTCGTTTAGCGAAGTTTGGCGATATGATCAACCACGCCTAGTGGTTTGTTCAGCGACATTTGAACTCTTACAACCACACTGGGATTGGTTGTGGGGCGATAATATCCGAACATCTACAAGCGGATCATTCGACTTGGACAACATAGCCTCTACGTGTCAGACAGACCGCACCGTGCGAGTGCGGATTCATGGACTGCTGAACACAATCTACACGCTGACGAATACCACCTTAGGTATGTCGCTGACATACGATGGCTCAGGTGGAGGTAGCATTGCAAACGGTACATATGTGGAGATTGACTGTGGCGCAATGACGGTCAAGACGGAAGGCGGTGCCGATCGCTGGCAATATGTTACGTTGGGAAACACGCAGATCGGCTTTATGGCACTCGCACCTGGCGTGCTTAACGCGTTCACTCAATCTCCGACAATCCAGGTTCAGATTTACTGGCGGAGATCTTTTTTATGAGCAGTCCAATCTACGATCCTGGAATGCTTCGGATCGATATTGAAGATGCCAGCGGCAACCGCATGGGCGGTGGGCCGCTGATGACGGTGCTGTCGCTCTCGCGTACGCGGGAATTGGACAAAGTCGGCGGGATCCGCTTCCCAGTCCCGGCGACCGATCCGCGGACGCAGTATCTGCAAGTCGGTTACCACTACAAAGTCTATCATCGGGTGCTGGGTGACTTGGGCGAGTTCATCCACCAGGATTCGGTGGTGAAACCTGGTGAGCATCCGACGATGCAGGTGGTGGCCGACGATTTGCTGCGGGAGTTGGCGTGGACAAACTGCCTGTTCAACCGGGAGTATACGTATCAGTACGTGGGGGACATTGCTACCAATCTGATTGGGTTGGTGAGTGGCTGGAGCGCAGGCAGCATAGAGAACGTGGGATACACCGTGTGCGATTTTCAGGGCGAATCGGTGTTGAACGCGATTGTAGAGCTGGCAGATGGGGCGGGGACGCACTGGCGGATGGGGAGCGCGGCGCGCACGCTGGATTTTGGCGATTTCGGGGCAGATTCGGGGATTCGGTGCGTGGGCGTCCCAACGCTGGGGCCGGAGATTGAGGATAGCGACGAGCTGGCGATCATCCAAGAGCTGGAGATTGCGGAGGAGGGCAGCGGGATTGTCAATCGGCTGATCCCAATTGGGGCAGGCGTGGGCAATACGCAGCTTACATTGGAATGGTGCACTGCGGGTAACCTCCCCCCGCGGCCGGGGTATTATCCCACTCAAGAGGGTAGCAATCCAGATGGTTCGACGTACTACTACATCGAGGACTCAACCAGCCAGGCCAGCTATGGTGTGGTCACGGCACCGTATGTGCGGAATGACATCAGACCGCTGACGAATTCGGATAACGATCTGACAAACGCAGCGAACGCGTTGTACCATGCTGCGGTGGCAGCGCTGACGCGGCGGAAGGACCCGATCACCACGTACCGTTTGACGGTTTCGAAATTGCGGAGCGAGATTCTGCCGGGCGAAACCGTGCGCGTCCAATACCGCGGCGTAGCAACACACAACGGCGTCGCTTACAAGTGGGTCGATCTGGACACTGATATGACAGTGCTCTCGATTCAGGATCGATTCAATCCAGATGGATCAATCACACATCAATTGGAGGTGTCGACGAGTGGCTGTCGGCCGACGACAGACACCGGTGTGGTGACGCAGATGCACCGGGACATTGAAGTCATCCGGGGCCACGTGCAACCGTCGATCAGTTACAACAAGTTTGGTCCGTACGTGCGCGACATCGACCCGGACAACGACGTCGACGTAGACATTCGCATCGGTGACGAGGTGCTGTTGCTAAATCACGCGCTACTGCGGTTCTCGACAAAGCCGCTGCGGGTGCGCTCGGCGACGTTGGCGGCAGCGGGGTCGACGGTGGGCTCGACGGCCTCGGGGGGTGGGGGGACCTCGGGCGCCAGTGGAAATCACAGTCACGTAATGTTCAGCTATATGGACGATTCCCCTCCGGGCTCTCCGGAGCGGGAGTATCAATGTACGGACGGGGGTGGGCATTACGTCTACGTGGCGATGAAGACGGATCGAGGTAAGAGCCTGCACACGTCCGGGATGAGTGATAATCACGAACATACCCTGCCGAATCATACACATGACATCAATATCCCGGCCCACACACACGATGTGGACTATGGTCTGTTCACCGATAATCATTATCCGCAGAACATCTCGCTGGCGATCAACGGGGTGGACGTGACGAGCGAACTGGGCGGTCCCTGGGCGGCGACGGACGATGCAGTCGAGGTGGAGGTGGAGATCTCAGAGTATTTGGAGGACGCGGCGGGCGGACTCCGACAGACGCACACGCTGACGTTTACAGTCAGCGGCGGGACGGACAACCAGGGAACGATGGAGGTGCAGGTGGATATGTTGTGCACCATCCAGGCGATTGCGGTGACGTAGCGCGGATAAGGCCGATTATATGTCCCGAGGCGGACGGTATTTTCTCCTTATAGCGGATGACGGCGCGCCACCGGATTCGGTGACGACGATTTCTAAGTCGCTGTCGGACACGGTCATCGCGGCGGATTTAGACGATTTTCCGCAAACGAGCATACTAGACAACTTCAATCGATTGAATGGCTCGCTGGGCGCGGATTGGAGCAGCGATCCATTGAATGAGGAAGTTAGTGAGCCGTCGCTCTCCTCTCAAGTGTGTCGCAGTAGCACAGGGGTTCACGCAGCATATTACAGCGCACAGTCATTTGGTCCTGATTGTGAAGTGTACATCACAATCGTGAGTCATGACTTCTGGTCACTCCAGCCCGAGTCATTAAGTTTACTTGTGCGATTGCAGGACCCTGCAACTGCCGGTGTGGATGGTTATGAGATTAAGTTCACAGCTAATTCACTTGATGTTCAAGCAACGCGAATATCAACAGGTGCCAGTCTTGGGGACGGGGGAGATATTCCCAGTTTAGCAGAGGATGATAAGGTTGGAGTACGTATTGTTGGTGATTGCATCCAAGCATATCATCAACCGGCAGGTGGTAATTGGAGCTTGGTGGCATCCTGGACAGACAACAATGTTTCAGGGTCGGGGTATCTAGGAATAGAGATTTACCCTATTGGTGGGTACCGATACTGTGACAATTTCGGCGGTGGAGATATATTGCCGCTTACGTCTACTGTTGAAAAGGCGCTGGCGGACACGGCGGTGGCGACGGAAGCGCTGACGGTGGCACTGGCACTGGCGCTGGCCGACAATGGTGTCGCAACGGAGGCGATGACGTTCGCGGTAGCGCTGACGTTGGCCGATAGCGGCGTGGCAAGCGAAGTGATGAGCCGCGTGATGGCGTTCGCGCGGGAGTTCTCCGACACAGCGGTGGCAACGGAGGCGATCACTGAGCGCATGCTGGCTCGGAGTCTTGCGGACAGCCTGGTAGCGTCACAGACGAGTGTGGCGCTGCATCCGAATCTGGCGTTGGAGGAGACTCCGGTGGCGACGGATGTGCTGAGCCGGGTGGTTACGTTCCTCCGTACGTTCACGGACACACCGGTGGCGACGGAGTCGCCGGCGAAGGCGCTGACGCTGGATGATTGGACGGACAGCGTGGCGGCGGGAGATTCGCTGGCGTGGATCTACATGATGGCGCCGGTAGAGGAAGCACTGACGGCGGCGGAGTCGCTGACCACGGAGGCCGGGTTGTCGCTATCGGATACGGCGGTGGCGACGGAGGTACTGGCGATCGCGGCGGCGCTGGCGGCATTCGCGGACAGCGTGGCCGCTGGCGATTCGCTGGTACTGCATCCGCATAAAGCACTGGCGGATGGCGCTGGCGGCGCGGACGAGATCACCTCGTGTGGGCCTGGGCGGCGGTTGACGGACACGGCGCTGGCGGGTGATTCTATCTCGTCGTTTGTGGTGAGCGCGGCGTTGGCGGATACGGCGGTGGCCACGGAGGCGTTGGCGAAGGCGGTGGCGCTAGCGGCGTTTGCCGATAGTGTGACGGCGGGTGAGGATCTGAGCGCGGCGCTAGGGCTGGCTAAGGCGTTGGCGGATAGTCTGGGGGCATCGGAGGCGCTGACGCTGGCGATCGAGCTGGCGCTGGCGGACGGGTCGGCGCTTAGCGATGCACTGACGAAAGCGATGGGGCTGGCGCTGGCGGACGGGGCCGCGGGCGGGGAGGCGATGACGCCGATCGCGGGCCAGGTGCTCACGGACACAGCGCTAGCGGGGGACGCGATCGCGTCATTTGTGATCGGTGCGGCGCTGGCGGATAATCCGGTGGCAACGGATGCGCTGACGAAGGCGCTAAGTACGTCGCTGGCGGATACGGCGGTGGCCACGGAGGCGTTGGCGAAGGCGGTGGCGTTGGCGGCGTTCACGGACGGCGTGGCGGTTGTGGACGCGACGACGCTGGAGCCGAATATCGGCCTTTCGCTGGCGATGGCAGTGGTGGTCGGTGAGTCGATGACGCGGGCGCCGAACAAGGCGCTGGCGGATACAGTGGTGGCAACGTTTGCGACGCCAACGTCGATGGAGCTGCCGGGGGTGCGGTTGAAGCTATGGGGGGATGCGGAGGGCCGGGGCGTGGGGGAGGTGCTCCGATTATGCGAGGGGGACACGCTGCCGATCTTGAGTTTCCGCCTCGCGGATGCAGACGATGGGATCTACGATCTGGACGAGGCGATGGTGACGTTTCGGATGTGGCAGCGGGAGGGGTCTGTGTACACAGTTGACGCAGCGGCGACGGTGTTGGCGGATTCGGGGTGGGTGGAGTATCGGTTGCAGGCGGCGGATACGGCGACGGCGGGGGAATACCGGGCGCATTTGGTGATTGCGTCGGGCGGGCGGGAGTTTGTGTCGGAGACGTTTATTGTGCGGATCAGGGAGAGGCTGTAGGGCAGGTAAGGTGGTTTATCGGAGCTGTTTGGTCTTTTCGAGCTCGAAGAGGTATGGCGACGAAGTGGGTAAAGCGTCTCCCGCCTTTGCGCTAGCCGCGAAACCCTCGCCGCCAGCTCAGCTTGTCGAGGCTCGGCAACGGTTGTATAATCTTTTCAGGTAGAAAGGCCACAGCCGGGATTCATTTTCGATGGCCCCAATTCTTGATGACCACATGTTGGAATTTGTGAGCCGCAGTTCCGATCAGACGCAGCGACTGGGTGCTCGACTCGGCGCGCTGCTGCGGGGCGGGGACGTGATATGCCTGGAAGGACCCCTGGGCTCAGGTAAAACCTGCCTGGCACAGGGCATCGGCCGCGGGTGGGGGGTGAGCCAGACGCTCATCAGTCCCACCTACGTTCTGATTCGCGAGTATATGCGCTCGGCGGATACCGTGAGGCTGTACCACGTCGATCTCTATCGGGTCTCCGGCGTGGACGAGGCGTTCGCGTTGGGACTGGATGAGTTCCTGGGGGATTCCCACGCAGCCTGCGTGATCGAATGGGCGGAGCGGGCACGAGCCCTGATGCCGCCTGAACGCCTCTGGGTGCAACTGAAGTTTTCCGACCAGACACGGCGGGCGCTCAGTTTCCAGGCATGGGGAGAACGACACGCAGCGCTGCTGCAGGAATTCCGCCAGGCGGCTTTTGGAGCATAGACAAGATGTTGGTCGCAATCGATACCGCCACCAGCTACGCCAGTCTGGCGCTGCACGACGGATTTCAAGTGCGGGCAGAGCAGACGTGGGAGTCGCCACGCCGGCACACCGTCGAGTTGCTGCCCCGACTGATGCGTGCACTGCAGCAGTTGGAGCTGGGGGCAGAGCACCTCAGCGGCGTGGCAGTGACGCGAGGCCCAGGCTCCTTCACCGGGTTGCGGGTGGGGATGGCTGTGGCGAAGGGGTTGGCGCTGGCCCGCACGTTGCCCCTCATCGGCGTGCCGACGCTTGACGTGGTCGCCGCAGCCCAAGGGCGGGACCGTCGCCCTTTGTTCGCGGTGCTGCAGGCGGGTCGGCGGCGCATCTGCGTCGCCACGTATCGGTGGCGAGACGGAGGATGGCACGCCCGCCAGGCGCCGCGCCTCACAACCTGGTCCGATCTCGTGGAGGCGATCGCTTCCCCCACGTTGTTCTGCGGCGAGATCGACCCTCAGGGAGCCGATGCGCTCGCCACTCTCGACGAGTTGGCCGTGCTTGTGCCTGCAGCGGCGAGGCTGCGGCGGGCTGGGTTTCTGGCGGAGGTGGCCTGGCGGCGATTGAATCGGGGTGAGACCGACGATCCGGCCACACTGACGCCAATCTATCTGCAGCATCCCACGTGACGAATCAGCCCTTGCCCTATGAGATCCGCCCCATGGAGCCGGGCGATGTCCCACAGGTAGGGGCTATTGAACGGCTTTCCTTCCCTACACCGTGGCCCAGCTCGTCTTTTCTATACGAACTGGGTAACAATCCCCGGTCATCCTATCACGTCCTGTTGAGGCCGAAGGGTTCCGGCGCTACACGTCCCCGGCGAGGATGGCGCCGCTGGCTGCACAGCCTGATCGACTGCCCGAAGGAAAGCCGAGTGATCGGCTACGTAGGCTTCAGGTTCCGGCCTGAGGAAGTGCACATCAGCACCATCGCCGTGCATCCCGATTGGCGCGGCAAGAGCTTGGGTGAGCTTCTCCTGCTGACAGCAATGGAGAAAGCGCTGGACATGGGGAGCAGCGTGGTATCGCTGGAGGTGCGGGCGTCGAATCGGGTGGCCCAGGGCTTGTACCGTAAGTATGGCTTCCGATTCACCAGCGTGTATCGCAGTTACTACAGGGATGGCGAGGATGCCTGGCGCATGGAAGCTCAGGTGAACACGCGCCCTTATCGGGATCGCCTGGCTGCACGGCGCCAGACGTTGGAGGCGCGTCTCCAACGTCCACGGCCGGACGTTGGACAAAATAGTGGGGATACGCTATAATCTTTAGCGCCTGACCGCGCTTGGCGAAGGAGGATGTTTTCGAGGCGGACTACCTCATTTCCCGTTCTGCAACCAGGTATTCAGATCACACAGGAGGGAGAGCGTGTCAGAGTTGGAGTTGTTGGCAGCGGAGATTTCCAATTGTACGCGGTGTCTCCTGCACCGGGGGCGCACCAATGCGGTGCCCGGTGCGGGCCCGGCAGACGCCGAGATTATGTTCATCGGCGAGGCGCCCGGATTCCACGAGGACCAGCAAGGGCTTCCGTTCGTCGGGGCAGCAGGCAGATTTCTGGACGAGCTGCTGGAGGGCATCGATCTAAAACGCGATCAGGTATTCATCACCAACGTCATCAAGTGTCGTCCGCCGGGCAATCGCGACCCGCTGCCCGAGGAGATCGAAGCCTGCAAGTCATTCCTGGACCGGCAGATCAAGCTGATTGGGCCCAAACTGGTGGTAACATTGGGGCGCTTCTCGATGGCGCGGGCCTTTCCAAAAGCGCGCATCTCCCGCGTGCACGGTCAGCATCGCAAGATTGGGGGCGTGATCTACTACCCGATGTATCATCCGGCGGCAGCGCTGCACCAGCCCAGCTTGCGTCCTACCGTCGAGGAGGACATGCACGGCATTCCTGAGTTGATAGAACGGGCAGCACAGATTGCCGATTCCCCCTTCCCTGTGGAAGCGGAGCAGTTGAAATTGTTCTAAGCCAGCAGACGGCCGATCGTTGGCGTACGGTCGAAAGTTGTCGTCACCAACGGCAGGCTCTCGAGAGGTAGACAGGCCAAGTGATTGAGTTCATTTCGATTCTCGTGCTGACGTTCGCCCTGGCGTTGATCATACTGGGAACCGTCACGATGTGGCTGGAGCGGGGACAGGCACGACTCCAGGGCATCGCGTTGGTGCTGGTCGGCCTGCTCGTCGGCGCCGGCTACTCCTTCCTGGGCAGCCGCTTCTCGCTGGCGGTCTTCGATCGTCTGATCGTGCGGGTCGATCTGCCGGCCTTGATGGCCACGGCTTTCACCTACACGGCGGGCGTGCTGGTGGGAGCTGCGTTGGCCGTGGGGATGTTCCTGTGGGCCACGGGGCGCTTCCGGCACCAGGTTGAACGCACGGTGGTCGCCTTTGTCGCGTTCGGCGTGCTGGTGGCCGTGGTCGCGACCCTGCTGGCTGTCGTCCTCAGCACGTCCTGAGAGCGCTGGCGGGCGAGACGCCCGCCCCACGCCTACCCACCCAAGACCCTAAAGGTTTCGGACAGCGAGATTCATTCCTTTCAGAGAATCGCTATTCCGCTAACCAGAATCAATTCGAACCTTGACTGTGTGAAACCTTTAGGGTCTCAACCACGCCTTCAGCGCATCAGCAGGTAATGGTAGGCCGAGATGGCCGCCTTGGCCCCCTCGCCAATGTGCACCAGTGCCTGTTCCGAGACCAGCGTTACGTCACCGGCGGCGAACACCCCTGGCCAACTGGTCGCACAATGCACGTCCACGGCAATATGTCCACGTCGATCGCAATCCACCCACGCCTGCACCAGCTCCGAGTTGGGCGTGCGCGGCAGCTTGACGAACACGCCGTGGACAGGGATCCGGCGCTCGCCAGGCTCCTCCCCCTCCGCCGTGGTGACGACGATGCCATCGACAAAACGCTCGCCACACACCTCTTTCACCGCGACGCCTTCCGCGATCTCGACGTTCTGCATCCGGCGAAGCTTGTGGACCAGCGGGGTGTCCGGCAGCGATTCAGGCGCCAACAGGTAGACCTGATGCGCCTTATGGGCCAGGTCGGCGGCCGCCCACTGCGCACGCCGCCCCACGCCAACCACGGCCACGTCCTTGCCCAGAAAGAGTCCCGCGTGCGTGGTCGCTGAATAGCTCAGGCCGTAGCCGGCCAGCCGGGCCTCACCCGGCACGTTGAGGCGCTCAGGCCTGGCACCGGTCGCCATAATCAACGCCCGCCCTTCGAAGCGGTCACCCCGCTCCGTATCTACGACGAAGTGCTGTTCTTCGGGCATCATTTTGGTCACGGTGTCGAAACGACGCACAAAATCCAGATAGTCGAGCTGGCGGCGGAAAGCGTCCAGCAGCGTCTCGCCGGTGATCGTCTCCCGCCCCTCCATCTCCTCCAGTTGCATGGCGTAGGTCGTCTGGCCGCCCCAACGCTCAGCGATGATCAGTGTCTCCAGCCGTTGGTTGATGGCCGTCGCAGCGGCGGTGATCCCGGCTGGCCCGCCGCCGATAATGATCAGGTCATACATCGCTTTCCCTCCTCTTAGGATGACTCCAATGGCACGGGCGGGATGAGTTCCTTCTCCATCAGGAAGCGGGTCATATCCTGCGCCTGGCGGATGGTTGCCCTGGCCTTGCTGAGTAACTCCTCGTGGGACATGCTCAGACGGGCCACGCCCTGCTCCTGCGCTCTTATACCGACGGCCGCCGCCTCGCGGGGGAAAACCTCCCAATCGTCCATCGTCGGCAGGATGTTCTCCTCGTCGATCCCCCGCTCGCGGGCGCAGCGCGCCAGCTCCTCGGCAGCGGCGATGGCCATCTCGTCGGTGATGGTCGTCGCCCGTATGTCCAGCACCCCACGGAAGATGCCCGGGAAGCCCAGCGAGTTGTTGACCTGGTTGGGAAAGTCGCTGCGGCCCGTGCCGACGATGCGCGCCCCGGCCTCCTTCGCCTCCCATGGCCAGATCTCGGGTATGGGGTTGGCACAGGGGAAGATGATCGCGCCGTCGGCCATTCCCTTCACCCACTCCGGCAGGATCGTCCCCGGTCCGGGCTTGCTGAGCGCGATGCACACGTCAGCGTCGCGCATCGCCTCGGCAGTCCCCCCCCGCCGCCCCTCGGCATTGCTGTGCTGGCAGATGCGCCACTTGTCGACGAACTCGACCTTGCGCTGCGCGATGTCCTCCCGCTCTGGATGCAGGATGCCCTTGCTGTCGCAGGCGACGACGTTGCCAAACTTCACGCCAGAGGCGAGCAGCAGGCGCAGCGTCGCGACGTTGGCCGCACCGGTGCCAATCGTTGCCACGTGGATATCCTCGATCCGCTTGCCCACGACCCGCAACGCGTTGATCACCCCCGCCAGGATGACGGTGGCCGTCCCCTGCTGGTCGTCGTGCCACACGGGGATCTTGACGTCGGGGTCGGTGCGCAGCATATCGAGCACGCGGAAACACTTGGGCTGCGAGATATCCTCCAGGTTGATCCCGCCGAAGGAAGGCTGCATCCACTTGACGGCGAGGATGATGCGGTAGGGATCTTTGGTGTCCAGGCAGATGGGGACCGCGTCCACGCCGCCCAGGTACTTGAAGATCAGCGCCTTCCCCTCCATCACGGGCAGCCCGGCGGTGGCGCCGATGTCGCCCAGGCCCAGCACGCGCGTGCCGTCGGAGACGATGGCGACGGTGTTGCCCTTGTTGGTATATTCGTACGCCAGTTCCTGGTCTTCGTGAATGGCCCGGCAGGGCGCCGCCACGCCGGGCGTGTACCAGATAGAGAAGTCGTCAAGTCCGCGGACGGGACACTTGGGTGCCGTCTGCACCTTGCCGTGGTAGACAGGGTGCAGACGCATCGCGTCCTCTGCCGGCTTCTTGGCTTTTGCCAGAAGTTCTTCTTTTGTAAGCTGCTTGGACATGCCACCTCCTATAGTTCTGAGAAACCGGGTTTCCTTGGGCGCTTATTTTCCCGGACACTGCCGGGCGACGGCCGGATCGATGTTCTTGTCGCCATACGCTTTGTCGAAGTGGGCACAGAAGTCGTCGGCCAGCTTCCTGGCCCGCGCGTCGTACGCATCCTTGTCCGCCCACGTGTTCCTGGGAGACAGCACCTCGGAGGGAACGCCCGGGCATCGCGTGGGGACGAGGATGTGGAACGTCTTGTCCTCTTCGTACTCCACATCCTCCAATTGCCCGGTCAACGCAGCGTTGACAATCTCTCGCGTCAGGTTGATGTCCATACGCGCCCCTACGCCGAAAGGCCCGCCGCTCCAGCCCGTGTTGACCAGATAGACCTGCGTGCCGTGCTGGCGCATGCGCTCACCCAGCATCCGGGCATAGACGTCCGGGTTGCGGGGCATAAACGGCTCGCCGAAGAACCGGGAAAAGGTGGACACAGGATCCACGATGCCCGTCTCTGTGCCGGCCAGTTTGCTCGTATACCCCATCAAGAACCACAACATCGCTTGCTCAGGCGAGAGCTGGGAGACCGGCGGCAGCACGCCATTGGCGTCGGCGGTGAGGAACAGGATGGTCTTGGGATGACCGCTCTTGGAAGAGAGCTTGAAGTTGCTCAAGAAGGAGAGCGGATAGGAGGCCCGCGAGTTGGGGGTCAACCGCTCGTCGTCCAGGACGAAGGTGCCATTGGGGTACATCATGGCGTTCTCGACGATCGAACCGTGATCCAGGTAATGGGCCCTGTGGAGGACGGCGTTCCAGATCTCGGGCTCCTTGTCGGCGCGCAGGTTAATCAGCTTGGCGTAGCAGCCGTGCTCGAAGTTGGCGATGCCATTGTCGCTCCAGCCATGCTCGTCGTCTCCCAGCAGTGCCCGGCGCGGGTCGGCCGAAAGTGTCGTCTTGCCCGTGCCCGAGAGCCCCAGCAACAACGCGCTATCACCTTGCGGCCCCTCGTTGGCCGAACAGTGCAGGGGCAAGATATCCTCGCCCGGCAGAATATAGTTCATGACGGTGAAGATGAGCTTCTTGATACTCCCGCCGTAGGCCGAGCCGTAGACGACTCCCAGCATGCGGTCGAAGTCCATCGCCACGGCCATATCGGAGGTCCGGCCGTCAGGGAGCTTACGGAGCCGGCCCTCGTACCGGGCCCGGTCCAGCTTGTCGTAGGGGACGCCCAGCAGGATAAAGCCCCGCTGGGCAAAGATGCTGCGTTCGATATCCCCGGGCACAGGGCGGAACATATTGTCCGTGAACAGCACCGTCAGCGCCTGGTCTGAAACCGTCTGCACTGGCAGGGCATAGGACGTGTCTGCACCTACCACCCGGTCCGTGACGTATACCCTCGGCTTGCGAAAGAGTGTCTTCAAGGCATCCTCAAACACCATATCGAAGGTGTCAGGCGCCATCGGGATATTGTTGGGCGAATCCCAGTCGATGTTCCCCTCGCTCTCGGGCCGGCGGACGATGTAGGTGTCCTTCGGGCTGCGGCCGGTCGATTCTGGCGGCGTCCACGTCGCCAGCGCGCCGTTTGCAGATACGATGGCCTCCTTGTTGTCCACCGCGGCCTGGATCATGGCCCGCCGATGT
>Ga0180433_10002713_pt1 | contig 26889 bp, 30 predicted proteins | sample SS_ome_8_FD_132980 | JGI IMG/M metagenome (GOLD analysis project Ga0180433, IMG submission 132980) | Hypersaline lake sediment archaeal communities from the Salton Sea, California, USA - SS_1_D_1 metaG | ecosystem: Environmental > Aquatic > Non-marine Saline and Alkaline > Hypersaline >... | reverse complement strand
GGCAACATGAAGACCTGGTCTCCGACACCGCAGCCCAGAGTGTACACCCTAACCCGGTACTTTGAAATCACTGAGTCAGGACACCAAGACCAATTATAGGAGGGTACATGGTGCCCGCTCCCTGTTGTATAATGGGTGCGTTGACGCCAACGGCAGTCCCCGGTGAAGGAGGACACGAGCATGCAGTGGGGAATGGCGAATCGCCTGGCAAGACTCATCCAGCAAGACGGACACGTCCTCATCCTGCCGGTGGACCACGGCTACTTCCAGGGCCCGACACGCAAGCTGGAGGAACCGTGGAAGACAATAGAGCCGCTGGTCGACTATGCGGACGGGCTGTTCATCACCCGCGGGGTATTGCGCTCTTGCGTGGAGCCGGACGTCACGGTTCCCATTGTGCTCAGGGTATCCGGCGGCACCAGCATGGTGGGCAAGGACCTGGCCAACGAAGGCATCACCACCAGCCTGGAGGAGGCCATCCGTCTCAACGTCTGCGCACTGGGCCTGTCTATCTTCGTGGGCACTGACTACGAGAAGGAGTCCCTTCTCAATCTGGCGAAGCTGGTGGACGAAGGGGAGCGCTACGGTATGCCCGTAATGGCGGTCACCGCCGTGGGCAAGGAGCTGGAGAAGCGGGACGCGCGCTACCTGGCGATGTGCTGCCGGATCGCCGCCGAGCTTGGTGCTCGCGTCGTCAAGACGTACTGGTGCGAGGACTTCGAGAGAGTAACAACCGGCTGCCCGGTGCCGGTGATCATGGCCGGAGGTCCTCAGGTGGACACTGAGCGTGAGGTCTTCGACTTCGTCCATGACGGAATGCAGAAGGGCGCCATCGGGGTGAACCTGGGCCGGAACATCTGGCAGAACGAGCACCCGGTGGCCATGATAAGGGCAATCCAGTCAATCATTCACGAAGAGGCCACCCCTGCGGAGGCAGAGGAGATTTACAGGAGCGAGCGTTAGCATGCGCGCTGCTCTCTGGTACAACAACCGGGACGTCCGCATTGAGGAGATGCCCGTACCGGAAGTCGCGCCGGGGGAGCTGCTGGTGCGTGTTCAGGCCAGCGGCATCTGCGGTAGCGACGTTATGGAGTGGTACCGGCTGGACCGTGCCCCGCTGGTGCTGGGACACGAGATCGCGGGTGAGGTCACGGCGGTTGGAGATGGTGTCGAGGGATTCCAGGTGGGCAACCGCGTGTGTGCAGCCCACCACGTGCCCTGCAATACCTGCCACTACTGCCTCACCGGTCATCATACCGCCTGCGAGACCCTGCGCCGTACCACCTTCTATCCCGGCGGCTTCGCCGAATACGTGCGGCTGCCTGCCATCAACGTGGACCGCGGCACCTTCCTGATTCCGGAGGGGGTGTTCTGGGAGGAAGCTGCCTTTGCGGAGCCTCTTGCCTGCGTCCTTCGCGGACAGATGAGCGCCGGTATCAGACCCGGCCAGAGCGTGCTGGTGATCGGCAGCGGTATTTCGGGGCTGCTTCACGTGGCCCTGGCCCGTGCCCTGGGGGCGGGGCCTGTTATTGCCACCGACATCAGTACGTACCGCCTCGAGGAGGCCAGAAGATTCGGGGCACGTCTGGCCTTCCACGCGCGCGACTACCGGCCCGACCAGTTCCGCGAGGCCAACTCGGGCAGACTGGCGGACCTGGTGATAGTCTGCACCGGCGCGGTTTCGGCCATTCAGCAGGGACTGGACTCGGCTGAGCGCGGGGCAACGGTGCTACTCTTCGCGCCTACCGACCCCGGCGTCACCATTCCCCTGTCCGTGAACGACTTCTTCTTCCGGAACGACCGGACGATAACTACGTCCTATGCCGGTAGCCCCGCCGACTACCAGACGGCCCTGGACCTGATCGCCGCGGGCACTGTACCGGTAAGCGCCATGATCACCCACCGCTTCGGGCTGGCAGACATCCAGGAGGGGTTCCGGCTCGTGGCCGAGGCGGACAGCTCTATCAAGGTCATCATCGAGCCCCAGCGGTAGCCGGAGTCAGCCTGCGTCTATCCTGGCGCCAGCCTGGGGAAGGTGTTTATCCGCCCACCGTCCACTACCAGGGTGTGGCCGCTCACGTAGCTGGCCGCGCCCGAGGCCAGGAACAGCGCCGCCGCGGCCAGCTCCTCCACCTCGGTGAGCCTGCCCAGAGGTAGCTGTGTCATGAACCCGCGCAGCATATCCACGTTGGTGAGCTCGGCCTTGACCACCGTCGGGGCCAGGGCATTGACACGGATGTTGTACTCAGCAAGCTCCGCCGCCAGCAGCTTGGTCATCATCTCGTCGGCGGCCTTGATGATGCTGTACGCGCCCTGCCTGCCGGTGGGCCGTATCCCCGCGGTCGAGCACATGTTGATGATGCTGCCGCTCCTCTTCTCCATCATGACCCTGGCCACCGCCTGGGCACAGAGGTAGTAGCCCTTGACCCCCACGTCTACCGTCAGGTCCCAGTCCTCCTCGGGCAGGTCCACCAGGGGACCACGGGCGTAGACAACGGCATTGTTGACCAACACGTCTATCGTGCCCAACTCATGGACAACGCGGTCCACCAGGACCTCGACCTCGCCCTTGACGGAAACGTCCGTCTTGACCGCCAACGAGCGGCGGCCCAGCGCCCTGATGTCGCCAGCCACCTTCTCAATGTCGGGTAGCGTCCGGCCGCACACCGCCACGTCTGCGCCCGCCTCGGCGAAGGTCAGGGCGATGCCCCTGCCGATACCTCTTTTGGCCCCGGTCACCAGGGCGGTCTTGCCCTCTAGGCGATAGTCTGGAAGCGCCATGTTCTTACTCCTTCTCTTCCCGTACTGGCCGTCCGTTATGCTGGCAGGTTAGCACCGGCCTGCCCGCGCGGTCAAGGCCGGACAGGAGTCCCTGTTCCTTGATTGGACAGTCTGCTTCCACTACAATACTTACAGGTCAACATAATGGCGGGGATAGACGAACTGATTCCGGGGCGACCGGTGGAGTAGGAGTTGGATATACCCTTTGGCACATTCTGGAGCATTCTCACCAGTTGGCTAGACAGGTCCGTGGTGCGCGTGAGGGTCAGCCGCTTGGTGTACCACCGTATCACCAACGATCGCAGCAGCCGTGTACGGATGGTGACCCCCTACCCAAGCCGGTATGAAGCCGACATTGAATTCGCGCACCGTGGAAGGCCAACGTCAATCAAATCAGTCGAACTGGTAGTCAACAAATGCATGGTCATCAAAGCTGCTGGTTATACTCGTGTCAAGCTGGAGCACGGTGACTACTTTCCAAGCACTCTATGTTTCCCGGTACAGCCAGAGGTTGCCATTGAGCAGGGGGATTTTGAGATTAGGGCGTTTGACGCCTTCAGCAACAAAGCATTCAAGCATAGGGGTCGTTTTCCTATCAGACAGCGAACTCCGAAAGGCAAGGCTAGTGGCTCCGCCTAGACGTGACCACGCTCAGAGCCTTCTGCAGGCGGACCTCTTCGGGGGGCTGTCTCCTCTGCGCACGCGGGTCATCGCCCGCCGCAAGGACTTCGACGAGCTCTTCGACGGGTTCGCCAGGATGCGGGCTGTCTCCTACGTCATCTCCCCGGACCTTCTCCTGGACTTCTTCGACCGCCGCGGCTATTTGCGACTTGAGGTGGTGGTCGGTGAGAACATGGCCGAACCTTACAAGAAGGAGCTTGAGCAGAAGGGCATTGACGTAGTTGACCGGCTGGCCGAACTGGTGGAGCAGGATGTCCTGCGTATCCTTGTTCCCTCCCGCAGCATTCACACCAAGCTCTACATCCTGGAGAGGGATGATATCGTGCGGGTGATCCAGACCAGCGCCAACCTGACCGCAACGGCGCAGGAGGCCAGGCGGCAGACCAACTACGCGTGGTACCTGGACTTCCCCCCGGGACACCCCTTCCTCGCCCAGCTCACGCAGGACTACGAGTCTCACGCACAGGGCTGCTCCCTCTTCATGGGTGACCTGATGGAGCTGCTCAGGCAGAGGCTGGATACCGACAGGAAGCAGGTCATCGAGGCATGGCTCAGAGGCGGGGCTGCCGAGGAGCAGGACATCGAGCTAAGGGGTGTCTTCCACGAGCTCTCCGCCAGTGTGGCTGAGGCAGATGATTTGAAGGAAGAGCGGGTGACCGTGCTGCAGCTGCCGGAATCCGGGACCGCCAGGAAAAAAGTCGAGCGAAGCCTGTCACCGCTCAAGCCAGTCTTTGCTGGTCAGAACCAGGTGCAGGTGAACGGGGCGGCGTTCATCCGCTACGTCTACGAAACGCACGGAGTGCCGCTGCTCATACTCTCACGTGAGCGTAAGGAGCTTCTGCTGGGCCTTGATACCCCGATGACCTCGCTGACGGGAGAACCATCAGACCGTGACGCCGTGGACCGGGACCTGGGGCTGGTTGAAGAGTACCTCGGGACAGTTGAATCAGGACAGTCGGCCAATCCGCTGGCCGCCAAGGCAGGCATGTTCGAAGCCCTGATGTACATGTTCTTCACTCCGTTCGCCAACGAGTACATGAGGGCCAAGCGGGCGAGATACGGCCTGATAGATACCAGAGGACCACGTTTCCTGTACATATACGGTCCTTCCCAGAATGGGAAAACCACCTTCCTGCGGTTTGCCTTGAAGCTCATCACGGGCAGGATCATTGATCCACTCTCGCGCCGGGATTTCACCAAGACCAGGATTACCAGCGCCTTGCTAACCGGGACGATCTTTCCCCTGGTATTCGACGATGTTGACCCGTCCCGGACACAGGGTATCGAAGACGTGTTCAAGTCACACTGGGAACGCTGGTGGCGCGACCCGTACGTGTCTCCGCAGATAGTGATTTCCTCCAATACTCCGCGGCTCAAGGACTGGGCCAAGTCGCGCATCAAACGAATAGACTTCGATGTCCACTTCGCCCCCACCGAGAGAGACAAGGAGAGGCTGGAGAAGCTGTTTCGGCAGGACAGTGCCATGTTTACATGGTTTTCGTACCTCTACATGACTCACCTCGACGGTAATGAGTTGCCCGGCGATGACGAGCTCGGACTGGCGAGGAAGGTCTTCACCGAGCTATACGAGTTTGCCGGCCGCCCCATACCCAGGTTCTTCCCGAGGGAGCCGATAGAGAAGCTTCATGACCCCGGGCTGAGGGACTGGCGTGATCTCTTCTACGGTCTTCGCAAGGCCACCATAGAGGAGCAGGGGAACCGCAAGCTCGTGACCTTCGCCAGGGACATGCAGCACTGGGAGATCAATGACTACCAGGGATACCTTCCACAGACAGTCAAGTGCCGGCGCAAGGGCAACACCATCGTAATCGAAAACCCGGCTGAGTTTGACAGATGGCTTGGCCCGCCGCCGAAAGGCCAGCGTACCCTGTTGCGCCTGTTCAAGAGGAAATAGTGCGTGCTGCACCGTCAATGTGCCGCGTATTGGAGGTGCTCCAGGCTGAGAATCCCTCTCCGGAACGGAGATGGTGTGTATCCTCTCACCCAGACCCAAAGCCCCAGCCAGCGGCGTGGCCTGCCGGGGTTGATTTGGATTGCAGGGCGCCTGCACAAGTGCCGCGCTGGAGACCTGGCCGTCCGTGCAACCAGGCGCTCCGTGTCAGCGCACAGCAGTTGACACACCCGGCAGGATTCCACTAGGATACTACCGGCCAAAGCCCTGGGGCATACCCCGGGGTACATTGCCGCAGTTGGTGTTCTTGTCACCAGCGGCAGTCAGTAATGCCATTGCAGGAGTATGAGGAAAGGAGGCCCAGTATCGTGCCAGAAGAATCAGAGAAGCTGGCGGCTTTTCGACAGGAAGTCCGCGCCTGGCTGCGCGAGAATCTGCCCGAAGGCTGGGGCACCCCCGAGTATCAGCCCCCGGAGAGGCTCACGGAAGAGGCACAGCAGCTTGGTGAGGAGTGGACCAAGAAGTGCTATGACGCGGGCTACACCGGCTTCTTCTATCCAAAGGAGTACGGCGGCATCGAGCGTCCGCGGGAAGAGATAAACATCATCCGCGAAGAGATGGCGCGCTGCGGGACTCCCCCCGGGCCGATGTCTCAGGGCCTGCTCATGGTGGCCCCCACCATCCTCGCTCACGGGCAGGAGTGGCAGAAGAAACGCTTCATCCCCAAGATTCTCAGCGGCGAGGAGAGCTGGTGCCAGGGCTTCTCCGAGCCGGACGCGGGCTCGGACCTGGCCAATGTCCGCACCACCGCGGTCCGCGACGGCGACGAGTGGGTGGTCAACGGGCAGAAGGTGTGGACCAGCAACTGGAAGTTTGCTGACTACGGGCTGCTCGTGGTCAGGACTGACCCCGATGCTCCCCGCCACCGCAACCTCAGCTACTTTATCTTCGATTGCAGTACCCCCGGCTTCACCCGGCGGCCGCTGCGCCAGATGACCGGTGAGGCCGAGTTCGGGGAGATGTTCTTTGACAACATGCGCATTCCCCACGAGAATCTGGTCGGCGAGCTTGGCCGGGGATGGTACGTGGCTCTGACCAGCCTGGCCGCGGAGAGGTCCGGCGGGGCGGGGCTAGCCTTCGTGGGCGGTGGCGCCGGGGGAGCGGCCGGCCGCCGCACGGTGTGGGGAGTTGAGGCTATCGTTGACCTCGCCAAGAAGACCAGGCACCGTGGCAAGCTGGTCTGGGATGACCCCCTGTTCCGCCAGAGAATCGCCCAGTTCGCCATCGAGGGGGAAGCCCTGAGATACAGCGCGTTGCGCTCCGGGGCGAGGCGCCGTAAGGGCATGGACCCCGGCAACGAGATGTCCGTGGGCAAGAACTTCTCCGCCGAGATGCGCCAGCGGCGCGGCGACATGGTGATGGAGATCCTCGGTGCCTACTCCCAGATGATCAAAGGCTCGAAGCTGGCGGTCGACGACGGTGCCTGGGTATACCAGATGCTCAGGGCGCGGGGCGCCACTATTGAGATGGGCACCTCCGAGATCAACCGCAACATCATTGCCGAGAGAATACTGGGGCTGCCCAGGTAGTCCCGGGCGGGTTGCCCACAACCGGAATAGGCTGATTGACGCTAAGGAGCAGATAACATGGAGTTCAGTCTGAACGAAGAGCAGGAAATGCTCAAGACCATGGCCCGGGACTTCCTGGAGAACGAGTGCCCCAAGACGTTGGTCCGCGAGATGATGGAGGACGGGGTCGGTCATTCGCCTGAGCTGTGGAAGAAGATGGCCGAGGTGGGCTGGCTGGGGCTGATCCTCCCCGAGGAGTACGGTGGCTCGGGGATGAACTTCCGTGACCTGGCCGTTCTCTGCGAAGAAATGGGGCGTGCCGTGATGCCCGGCCCTTTCGTTTCTACCCTCCTGATGGCGGGACTGCCGATACTCAACGCGGGCACCGAGGAGCAGAAGCAGGAGCTTCTTCCCAAGATCGCCAACGGCGAGGCTGTCTTCACCCTGGCGGTCACGGAAGAGGACGGGGACTTCTGGGCGGAAGGTGTACAGCTGAAGGCCACCCGGTCCGGTGGCGACTACATCCTGGACGGCACCAAGTACTTCGTGCCGGACGCCAAGGCTGCTGACTATATCCTCGTGGCTGCCCGTACCCGCCGGTCGGCTAACCCCGAAGAAGGAATCACACTCTTCCTGGTGGATACGTCCGAGTGGGGAGTCTACGTGGCCCCGCTCAAGAGCATGGACGAAACGAGGAAGCAGTACGAGCTCGTCCTCACCCGGGTGGCCGTACCGAGCAAGTACGTCCTAGGCGAGGTGGACAAAGGCTGGCCGGTTCTCCAGGATATGGCTCTCAAGGCATCCGCGGCGCTCTGTGCCGAGATGGTGGGCGGCTGCGATTGGATACTTGAGACCACCGTCAACTATGCCAAGGAGAGGGTGCAGTTCGGGGTGTCCATCGGTAGCTTTCAGATCATCAAGCACAAGTGCGCTGACATGTACTCCGCATTGGAGTATGCCCGCTCACTAATGGAAGCCGCCGCCGAGGCAATACGGGAGGGTAACCCCGATGCTCCCGTGCTCGTCTCCATGGCCAAGGCAAACTGTGCTGACGCCTACCGGCTGATTGCTGATCACGGCGTACAGGTACATGGGGGTATCGGCTTCACCTGGGACCATGACATGCACCTGTACTTCAAGCGGGCCCGTGCCGATGACGTCGCCTTCGGCGACAGCAACTACCACCGGGAGCTGATCGCCCAGAGCCTGGACTAGGGACCGCCGGGCACGGAAGAGGAGTGATGACGGGTGGCCGCACCGATGACCGGAGTGGACACTATGTGGGGAGCAAGAAGACCTGGCACGGCTATTGCATTCCCGGCTGGCCAGTAGTATGATTTACACGCTCTTGCAGTCATCATGGTAGCAGGCGCAACGCCAGCGCCCGGCAGACTATAAAGGATTATGCCTGGTAGGAGGACCGGAAACAGGTGAGGGTTTGCCTTCTGTCCTACCGCGGGAACCCCTACAGCGGGGGACAGGGCATATACGTCCGCTACCTCTCCCGGGGACTGCGTGACCTCGGTCACGAGGTACACGTCATCTCCGGCCCGCCCTATCCTGAGCTGGAGGAGGGTGTCATCCTTCACCGGCTGGAGAGTCTCAATCTCTACGAGTCGCCGAACACCTTCTGGCAGGACCTGGGCCGTGTCCGCAACCCCCTGCGGCTCTACGAGTTCCTTATGGTCACCCTGGGGACCTTCCCCGAGATGCTCACCTTTAGCATTCGTGCCTTCAACCGCGTGCGCGCCCTGATGCCCAGGCTCAAGTTCGATGTCATACATGACAACCAGTGCCTGGCCTACGGTCTCCTGCTGATGAAGCGCCTCGGAATCCCTGTGGTTGCCACCATCCATCATCCCATCCATATTGATCGTCAGATAGAGATGGCGCAGGCGGGAAGCTTGCGTGAGAAGTGGCGGCTGTGGCGGTGGTTCTCCTTCCTCACTATGCAGCGCAGGGTCTCCCCCAGGCTAGACAGGATCATAACCGTATCCCAGAAGTCCGCCGAGGACATAGAACGGTTATTCGGCGTGCCCGCGAAGTCACTGCGGGTGGTTCTCAATGGGGTGGACGTTGACTTCTTCAATGGTGACGGCCGTATGCCCAGGACGCCCAACAGCCTGATAATGGTCAGCAGCGGCAACGGACATACCAAGGGGCTTCCATACCTGCTGGAAGCTCTGGTCAAGCTCCGGCAGGATACGGATGCCAGGCTGACCGTCGTGGGCAACAACGACCCCGAGGCAGAGCCGGCTTCGCTTGTGCGCCGGTACGGTCTGGAGAGTGCTGTCAGCTTCACCGGCAGGATAGACAGAGATGAGCTGGCTCGCCTGTATGCCACCACCGCGGTTGCCGTTGTCCCATCCCTCCACGAGGGCTTCGGTTTCCCGGCAGCAGAGGCGATGTCCTGCGGGCTGCCGGTAGTCTCCACGATGGCCGGTGCACTGCCGGAGGTCATCGGTGAAGATGGTTGTGCCGGCCTCTTGGTGCCGCCGCGCGACCCCGACGCTCTCGCGGTAGCGCTCAGGCGAATTCTCGCAGATGAGCAACTGTGCCGGACAATGGGAGCCGCAGGCCGAAAGCGGGTGATGGACAACTTTAGCTGGCAGGAGGCTGCCAGGCAGACGGCGGCGGTGTACGAGGAGCTTCTGTGAATGTTCACGGTGGACTTCGATCTCCTTGCCATAAGGCCGGGGCAGCGGGTCCTGGATGTCGGCTGCGGCGAGGGGAGACATGCCTGCCGGGCATACGAGGAAGGGAGTTGCACCGTTTGTGCCCTGGACCTGGATCCGGCCAGCGTAGCCAGGACCAGCTACCTCCTCCATCTGAAGGAGGAGGAAGGGCAAAATCGGGCCGGCTACCTGGCCCTCCGTGGTGACGCTCTTCGCCTTCCCTTCAGGGACACCCACTTCGACAGGGTTATCTGCTCCGAGGTACTGGAGCACGTGGCCGATGATGCTCAGGCAATAGAGGAGCTAACCCGTGTCCTCAAAGACGACGGTACTCTCGCTATCAGCGTGCCCACCTACTTCAGCGAAACGGTGTACTGGGGTATATCCCGGGACTACCACAACCAGCCCGGCGGTCACGTGCGCAAGTACCGCCTGCGCCAACTCGTGAGCCTGCTGCGCCAACAGGGTCTGTCCGTATTCGCTGTCCGCCGCAAACACGGGCTCCACTTCTTCTACTGGCTGCTCAAGTGCATATTCGGCATAGACCGGCAGAGGGCACGACTTCCCGCGCTCTATCATCGCTTCCTGGTATGGGACATCATGACCGGGAGCAGGCCGGTGCGGCTGCTGGAGAGCGCGCTGAATCCTTTTTTTGCCAAGAGCGTTGTCCTTTATGCCCACAAGGACCGGAAGAGGACCGGTTATGCTTAGCTCCCGTATGAGCAGCACCGGGCTGCGGGCCTTCGTTAGCAGGACCGCGGCCTTCATTGCAGGGCACCAGCTTCCCTCGGGTGCGATTCCTTACTATCCGGGGGGCGTGACCGATCCCTGGGACCACGTGGAGTGCGCCATCGCGCTGGATATGTGTGCCATGTATGACGCCGCCGAACGCGCCTATCACTGGCTCGCGCAGACCCAGAACCCGGACGGAAGCTGGTGGTATACGTACCGGAAGGAGCAGTGTGAGGAGCCCGCCAAGGACAGCAATCACAGCGCCTATGTCGCTACCGGCGCCTGGTATCACTACCTGGCCACGCAGGACCGGGGCTTCCTCAGGGCAATGTGGCCCGTGGTTGAGAGGGGTCTGGATTTCGCCATCGGTCTCCAGCAACCCTCCGGGGAAGTCTACTGGTCACGAGACTACAAGGATGACCCCTGGCCGAGCGCTCCCCTCACCGGGTCGAGTTGCATCCACCGGAGTATCACCAGCGGACTCAAGATAGCTGCTAACCTGGGCATCTCGCGGCCGGATTGGAAGCTCGCCGCGCAGAAGCTGGCCAAGGCCATCCGGGGGAAGCCCCACCTGTTTGACGTTCACGGGGACAACCGCCGGCGCTATGCCATGAACTGGTACTACCCCGTCCTTTCCGGCGTGGTCTCGGGAGAACCGGCCAGGCGGCGCATTGCCCGTCAGTGGGACGATTTCGTGGTTGAAGGGTGGGGATGCCTCTGTACCCTGGACCAGCCCTGGGTAACCGTGGCCGAGACTTGCGAGCTCGCCCTGGCGCTGGTGAGCATGGGAGATACGCGTACGGCCGATAGGCTGCTCCACTGGGTGCTCCGGCTGGAAGACGCCGACGGAGGCTTCTGGACGGGCATAAACGTGGACGAGCAGCTTATCTACCCACCTGAAGAGAAGACTACCTGGACAGCGGCAGCGGTGGTCATCGCCGCCCTCGCGGATGCCGAGGAGTCACTGCTGTCCAGCCTGTGAGACGGTTGAGGTGGAGAGTATAAGGCGAGTCCGCCGGCGACTTCCCCTGCGTAGGGCGGCATCCAACGACTTCGTTGGGTACGAGGTCTTGCTGGACTTCATCCGTGAGCGTTCTCTCCACCGGCTTGAAGGTGACCTTATCGAGATTGGCTGCTTCATGGGTGGCGGCACCGCCAAGCTCGCCCGATTCGCTCGCAGGTATGGCAAGAGGGTCTTCGCGATAGACATCTTTGACCCCTCCGCCGACGATACCGAGAGCGATGACGGTGTCAAGATGAGCGATATCTACCTTGCCTTCCTCCAGGGACGTTCGCAGCTTGATGTCTACCGCGAGACCACCCGTGGCCTGGACAACGTAGTGACTATCGCCCGGGACTCAAAGCTCGTTTCCTTCTCGCCGGAGCAGAGGTTCGTGTTCGGCTTCATCGACGGCAACCACCGGCCCGAGTACGTCCGGAACGACTTTGACCTGGTCTGGCGGCACCTCGTTCCCGGGGGTGCGCTTGGTTTTCACGACTACAACTTCGGTCTGCCTGAGGTCACCGCCTGCATCAACGGGATCATGAGCGAGCACGCCGACGAGATAGCCGAGATACGCGAGATAGTGCCCCGGCACATAGTCCTGCTGGTGAAGGGAGAACACGGCAGCTGTGCCTAGAGGCTGTCGGTGACGCACCGGCGGCAGACTTCATAGCGGGCGAAATGGCCCCTGGGTATGTCGGCGCGCAGCCGGCGATACTCGGCAGAGTTCCAGATGGACTCCAGTGACTGCTCCGTCACGTTGCCCAGGACGGTGTAGCCTGCCCAGTCCTTGCAGCAGGCCACCACCGAGCCGTCAGTGAGGATGTAGGTCCGGTAGGGTACGTGGAAGCAGCCCATCCTCCGGGCGTCCATGTAGGCGGGCAGCCTTCCCTCGCCCCCGCGGCCATCACACGGGATAACGTCAACGACATCCACCAGGCCCTCCCAGAGCCGGCGGAAAGCGGGCACCTCCACTTCGTTGTCCGGTGTCATGGTGAGTACGACCCTGGTACCCGGCCTGGGGACGTGTTTCGCTGCCCGCGCAAGGAAGCCCATCACGTTGGCCATGACCCGCTCGTAGATGAGGCCGCGCCGGTGGTGCTCGTACACCTGCTTGGATACCCCGTCAATGGAGAAGTGCACCTCGCGCACGTTGTGTTTCAGAAGCATCTCCCCCGCGCGTTCGTCCAGGAGGTACCCGTTGGTGTAGATGTGCACGGCGGTACCGGGCAGCTCACGGGAGATGAGGGCGAGGGCGTCCTTCAGGTACGGGCAGGCGAGTGGCTCTCCATTGATGAAGGGATGGAGCTCTTCCACCCACCTACCCCGGCATTCGTTGACTATCTTGGAGAACACCGTCCAGGGCATGTCTAGGGGACGGTCCGTGATCTTCTTGTTGGGGCAGAAGACACAGTCGGCCGGGCACCTCAGCGTGGTCTCCACCAGGATGCTACTGGGGAAGCCCCTTTCAATCTCCACGGGAATTTCCACGGCCATTATGGTTCTGTGCTACTCGTCCCATAGCCCGGCCGGCACCTCCGGCGGAAGCATGGTGGTACCCGGCACATGCCACTGGTGCAGGGCTCCGGAGAAGGCAGGCGGCGGGGGCAGCTACCAGTATCAGTGGCCTCCTCCGGATTCCAGTCCTCGCCTGTCCATCTCGAGCACCTTGTCCAGCCGGCGGCGGAAGCGACTCTCGTTTACGAATCGCGCTCCAAGGAAGGCCTTGACCAGCTCTTTCGCCAGCTCGACCCCTACCACCCGAGCTCCCAGGCAGAGGATGTTCATATCATCGTGCTCCACGCCCTGGTGAGCGGAGTAGGTATCATGGCAGGTACTGGCGCGGACCCCGGCTACTCTGTTGGCAACAATGCTCCCGCCGACTCCGCTGCCACAAATGATAACCCCGCGCTTCGCCTCACCCGAGGCTACCGCCCGGGCCACCGCCAGCGCGAAGTCCGGGTAGTCATCGGCGGAGTCAAACGAAGCGGCGCCCTTGTCGACCACCTCGCAGTCATCCTTCAGCCAGGATACCAGGTCTTCCTTGAGGGCGTAGCCCCCGTGGTCGGCACCGATGGCGACTCGCAGCTTCATCTTTGCCTCCTGTACCTGGTCTGTCCGCCCTCTTATTGTGCACGCGGCGGGCTTCACCATTGTACTCCCGGCCGCCTTGTGCTGTCACCGGCAGCCGCCTTGCCACCTGCACCCCACATGACTTAGCATGAAAGCAAGGGATACCGCTGTTGATGCACAGCGGGAGACGGAGGCGGAAGATGGGCGGCCCGGACCGATCTGAGATCACCCCGGAGTACCTCTACCTGTCACGGCGGAGATTCATAGTCGGTGTTGGTGCCACGGTAGCCAGCCTGGTGCTCCTCGGTGGTTGCGATGCACACGAGGAACCGGCGACCTCACCGCTGGAAGATGCTTGCAGAAACGCGCGGGCAAGAGCTGCCACCGATGAGATCGGGAACCGGTTGACCGACTGCGAGACAATCCACAGCTTCAACAACTTCTACGAGTTCACCCCGGACAAGGCCGGCGTCAGCGAGCTGGCGCGGGCCTTCCGCACCTCACCGTGGACGGTGGAGGTAGGCGGATTGGTGCACGAGCCGCGCGCATTCTCCGTCCAGGAACTGCAGAAGAGGTACCCTCAGGAGGAGAGGGTATACCGTATGCGTTGCGTGGAGACGTGGTCCATGGTAATCCCCTGGCTGGGTTTCTCACTCCGTGACCTACTCAGGGACGTAGGGTCGGCTCCGGGGGCCAAGTACGTACGCTTCGAAACCCTGCATGACCCCGAGCAGATGCCTGGACAGAGGCAGCAGACGTATAGCTGGCCCTACACGGAAGGGCTTCGCTTTGACGAAGCGATGCATCCCCTGACGATACTGGCCACCGGCATCTACGGTCGGCCCCTCCTCCCCCAGGATGGTGCCCCGATCCGGCTGGTGGTGCCCTGGAAGTACGGCTTCAAGAGCATCAAGTCCATTGTGAGGATAGACCTGGTGGAGGAGATGCCGGTATCGTTCTGGATGAAGGCGTCACCTGACGAGTACGGGTTCTACGCTAACGTGAACCCGGACCTCCCCCATCCCCGCTGGTCACAGGCCCGGGAGCAGCGTATCGGGGAGCCCGGTCTTTGCCCTACCCTGTATCTCAACGGCTATGCCGATGAAGTCGCTCACCTATACCAGGGGATGGACCCCGCCGAGCTGTATTGATCAGACCGGTATACTACCCTGTCTCAGGCGGGCTTGACAGCCGGTTGACGAAGGGGATAGTGTGGTGCCGCGATGCCTTGTCCGCTGGCAGCCGGGCAGGCATTGGAAGCACTCCTGCCCGGCATGAAAGCTGCTCTGCCGAAAAGGAGGGACCGAAAACGGGCACGTTAGACCAGGTAGCCCAGGGTGTCATCGACGGCGACCAGGATGGAGTGGAGGAGCTAACCCGGGAAGCCCTGGCCCAAGGTACCAGCGCCGCCGACATACTCAATCATGGCCTGCTTGCCGGCATGGATGTGGTAGGCCAGCGCTTCGGAGATGGAGACATGTTCATCCCGGAGGTACTCTACTCGGCACGGGCGATGAGTGCCAGCATGGAAATCCTGAAACCGTTGCTGGTCGGTGAGGCGGCTTCGCGGAAAGGGACAGTCGTGCTGGGGACTGTGAAAGGAGATATCCATGACCTTGGCAAGAACCTGGTGGGAATCATGTTGACGGCTGCTGGCTTCGAGGTCATTGACCTGGGCATAGATGTTCCGCCACAGGCATTCGTCCAGGCAGTGGCGGACAAGAAGCCGGGCGTGGTCGGCATGTCGGCCCTTCTGACGATGACCATGCCGGCCATGCAGGCTACCCTTGAGGCTCTGGATACGGCCGGCCTCAGGTCACAGGTCAAGACCATTGTCGGTGGGGCCACGGTAACTCAGCGGTATGCTGACGAGATCGGTGCGGATGGCTACGCCGGGGATGCTTTGTCAGCGGTAGCTAAAGTGAGAGAACTGCTCGGGCTGAGCTAGAGGAGCTGCCAATGCCGGATATGATGAAGAGACTGGGATCAGATGTGCTGATCGGGCCGGGGCCGGAGTGCTTGCGCTCACAGTATGACCAGTTGAATGAGAATGCGGGAGAGTGGATTACCGGCCATCCACGAGAATACCAGGACATAGTGAAAACCCAGTTCGACATCGGCTGCGACTTCTTCGAGGTCAGTCTGGGCGGGTACGGGGACATCCAGCTGCGAAGATCCGGTAAGGAAGATAGAGGTCCGGATACCGTTCGCCGAATCCTCGGCCTTACCAGAGAGGTGGTTCCGCCCAACTGCTACCTAGTGGGTCATATACTGCGTCCGACCAACGTCCAGCCGCCTTTCGGGGATGCGACTCCTGCCGAGGTCTATGACAGCTATCAGAGACAGGCTGTCCTGGCCCGGGAGGCCCGCATTGACCTGGTCAGGATGGTATTCGATAGCACCGAGCAGATGGAGATGGGGATACCGGCAATAAGGTCAATGGGAGACATCCCGATAGCCGCGTCGTTTAGTCTCAGCCCTACCCCGAAAGGGTTCCGGACGTGGACTGGGCTTGACTTCCGCGTGGGAGTCAGGAAGCTGGACGAGCTGGGTGTTCGGATTGTCGGCAATAGCTGCGGCATCATCGGCTACCAGGAGGTGACAGAAGTCCTCCGGGAGATGAGGGCAGCCGCTGATATGTATCTCTGGCCCAGGCCAAACGCGGGTGCTCCGGAACTGATTGGCGGGGAGACAGTCTACCCTGCTCCCCCGGCGGAATACGCCGAGGAAGCCTTGAGGTGGGTCGAGGCAGGTGCAAGAATCGTCTCCGGGTGTTGCGGCACCACGCCCGAACACACCGCACGCCTGGTTGCTGCCTTGAGACATGCTTGAAAGTATGGCCGTCCGGTTCCTGGTCCACACAGTCTACGTCAGAAACGGCTGCCGGCAAGCGGATTCCTGGCGGTCTCTACAAGGCACTGGAAACCATGCCGGAAAGATGGCTATGAGGGGATGGCGCCGATCTGCTGCATCCAGATCAGCCGGTCTGGGGATTGCCACCTCCCGGCGATTCTGCCATCGGCAATCCCGGCTATCCTGATAACCGGGGCGGTGATCTGCTTGCCGCTGGGCGGGATGCCCATGAACTCTGCCGTGTGGGTGGCCCGGACCGTATTCTGGAACGCAACCTTGTCACCTTGCGCGACCATGTCTTCCATGGCAGTAGTCAGCTACGAAAAGGCAGCGAAGCATCCTGCCTGGTAGTGCCGGAAGGCCTGAAGATCCAGTGCTGGAGTCCCTCAGATATGAGCGGTGAAGCCAGGGGCGCATAACTCTATGGGAGTGCTCTCCTTCTTGTTTGCCTCTTCAAAGAAGCTGCGAATGACGGCTTTGCTCTCCTCCAACATGATGCCCTCCTCAGTAGTTGACTACCTCATCCCGCAATTGATCGCGTAGACTGAGCGGCAGGTGGGGAATTGGAGGAAGGCGTGGAATTCCAGCCCCCGCTGGCACGGCCTCCTCTGTCTGATTACCGACATCATGGGCATGCCGGAGGACTGGGAAGGTATCCGTATGCGTACGGAAAGGGCCCGGAAGGGCCGGCGGGTTTGCCCCTGCCGTCTATCTACGCAATGTCCCTGGGTCATGCTTGCGGAGCAGCTTTTCGGGTATCTTGGCTGTAGGTCCGGACTGCGGCTTCTACTCAGGACAATTGGGTATGTATACGGATATTCGCAGTCACCACCGGTGGGTATCATGGACGCAGTACCGGTCATTGCTTGAGATTGAAGGAGGTTCAAATGCCGGACAGCGTGTACAAGTTCATCGAACTGGTGGGAACGAGCTCGGAATCCTGGGAGAAGGCGGCGGCTGCCGCCGTGGAGACCGCTGCGCAGACGTTGCGCGATCTGCGCGTTGCCGAGGTCGCCGAGCTGGACATGCAGATCGACAACAACAGGGTCACTACCTACCGGGCGAAGGTGAAGGTCTCGTTCAAGTACGAAGGTCAGGGGTAGCGCCACAGGAGTAGAAAGCTGGGCGGCGTGACTGGCCCACGGGCTGGTTACGCCGCCCGGAGGTTCTAGGCAAAGCGGAGGGAGAAAGGATGAGCGCCGGGCCTGAGAAGTCAGTGCCCACCTACTCTGGTGCCGCAGACCGGGGGGATGGGGAGTCGGTCATGTCCGGCTCTTCCCCTGAAACAAACAGGAACACGGTCGAGCTGTATCTCAGAGAGGCAGGCCGTGTTCCCCTGTTGAGCGTGCGGGAAGAGCGTGAGCTGGGGAAGCGCATCGAATTAGGGTGGTATCTCTCTCACCTGGAAGAGGATTGGGCTCGTGAGCACGAACGTTCGCCGGCGGCGGTTGACGTCCTGGTAGCCCTGGGTCAGAGACTGGGTGAGAAGGATGCCCTGCTGGAGGTGCTCGTAGGCCAGTTCGGTCTGGACCCCGGAAAACTGCTGGCCGAGCAGCTGCAATCTCGGGCGCTTCGCCGGGCTATTGACGGAGGCATTAGTCCCGGGCTGATCAGTGCGATTGCGGAAGCCGGTGGCAAAGAGGATGCGCAGGTCCGTGAAGGTCTCGTGCAGCTATCCATCGAGTCTCGGCTGGTGCCGTGGCACCTGGTAGAGCAGGCGGGGCAGAAAGCCAGCTTGCAGGAACTACTTTCTTTCTTCCAGTCTCCTGAGTTCAGGGACTGGGAAGAGACGCACGGTGCAGAGCTGTCCGCCTACTTCGACCAGGTCAGGGGAGATGCACAGGCTTCAATTGACCACCTGGTGCAGGCCAACCTGCGCCTGGTTGTCTCGGTGGCGAAGAAGAGCCTGGGGAAGGGGATGCCGCTCCTTGATCTTATCCAGGAGGGCAATCTCGGCCTGATCCGTGCGGTGGACAAGTGGGACTACCGGCGAGGCTACAAGTTCAGCACCTACGCTACCTGGTGGATCCGGCAGGCAATCAGTAGGGCAATCGCTAACCAATCGCGCACAGTGCGCCTACCGGTGCACATGGTTGACATCCTGAGTCGACTGAACCGGGAAAGGCAGCGACTATCCCAGGAGGTGGGGCGGACTCCAAGTGCCGAGGAGTTGGCCGAAGCTCTTGACATAACAACCGAAAGGTTGGACGACCTTTTGCAGGTAAGCCGGCGGGAACCGATCTCCCTGGAGACCCCGGTGGGAGAAGAGGGAGAGGAAAGCCAGCTTGCTGACTTCATAGCAAATGGGGTGACTCCTTCTCCCGAAGAGGGGGCTACCACGGATATGCTCAGGGAGCAGCTGAGTACGATCCTGCAGACTCTGCCGGAGCGAGAGCAGAGGGTGGTCGAGCTCAGGTTCGGGTTGGAGGATGGCCGCAGCCATACCCTGGAGGAAATAGGTAATGAGTTTGGCGTATCGCGGGAAAGGATACGGCAGATTGAGCGAGAGGCGCTTGCCAAGCTGCGTCACCCCAGCCGGAGTCGGCAGCTCAGGGACTATCTCTGGTAGCCTACCCGCGGCGCTGCCGGAGCAAGTGAGGTGCCATCTGTGGAAGCGTGGCAGCTGACCCCGTGGGAACCGCTGGATATGACAATACGGTTGTTGCTGGCGGCGCTACTGGGCGGAGTTATGGGCTACGAACGCGAACAGGCCCACAAGCCAGCCGGTCTCAGGACCAACATCCTCGTGTGTGTGGGAGCTGCTTTGTTCACCATCGCATCCCTTCACGGCTTCGGGGGATTGAGTGACCCCGCCAGGGTGGCGGCGGGAATAGTGGTGGGCATTGGCTTTCTCGGTGCCGGCACCATCATGCGCCGCGAAGGTGAAGTGGCCGGTTTGACAACGGCTGCCACTATCTGGGTGGTTGCCGGAGTGGGCCTGGCGGTGGGTTGCGGACTATACCTGGTGGCTGTGGTAACAGCCATTGTCTCCTTCATCGCGCTCCGTTTTCCCTATAGACAGAAGTAGAGCCGCAGGCGTAACGTGTCGACTCAGTAGCAGCACCGGGCGGGGGCGTACATGTACGCCCCCGCCCGGTGTACACTCTCTTCCCCGGCTCTTCACGCTCTCCAGCGTACCAGGTCTCTCCACCGAGAATGACCTCCACAACATCTGAGCCGAGGCTGGAGCCTGGATGCCCTGCCCGAAGGGCAGGGCATCAACTGTCCACCTGCCATACTCCCAGGACCACCTGAAGTCTCGGCCACCGCCTCGCCACCATTACACCAGGTGGCCGCACCTTCTGCATGGCTGTTCTCCGCGTGCGGTAACGGTGTGGCATGTCAGGACCCCTGGCCGGACGTGGCCTGTGCGGGAGTGGATATCCGCCGGAGTGTGTCAGCTACAACTCCGCTGTCGGTGAGGGCAACAGCCAGATCGCCGAGGGACAACAGACCAACGAGCTTCCCGTTGTCCACTACCGGCAGCCGGTGCACCTGCTCTTTCCCCATGATGCTGACAGCCTCTGTAACGTCCGTTTCCGGTCCTACCGTGACCGGGTCGGACGTCATGAACTCCCTGACGCGGCACTCGGTGGCATCCATTCCCGCGGCCACACAGCCGATAACGACATCACGGTCGGTGAGCATCCCCAGGAGCTCCCCGTCTTCGCACACCGGTAGGATGCCTACCCCGTGCCTTTTCATCATGGCTGCCGCTTCACTGACGGTTGTATCCGGAGCGGCGGAGTGCACCTCCTTCAGAGCGATGTCTTTCACTTTCATGACCCACCTCCCCTCTGTCACATTACCAACATCATAGACGGGTCAGGCTGCCTGGGGTATCCGTATGCGTACGGAAAGCTCCCGGAAGAGCCGGAGGGTTTGCCCCTGCCGTTTCTCTGCGCAACGCCCCTTCGGGCGTGCTTGCGGAGCAGCTTTTCGGGTACCTTAGCTGTAGGTCCGGACTGCGGTTTCTACTCAGGACAATTGCGTAGGTTTAGGGATAGCCCACAGCCGAAAATGGCGATATGCTGCTGGCTACAGGTTTGGTGGGTAGTGTACATTACGCGGGCCGGACCGTGGAACATACTTCGGCCGCAGGGCCGTGAAGCATATAAGAGAAGCCGGTATGGGAGCACAGTACGGGTATGTGGAGACTGAAGAGCTGTCCCCGTTGCGGGGGTGACATGTTTGTGGAGAGAGGGCCCGTGGAGTGGCAGGAGTGGTGCCTGCAGTGTTCTTTTCGCCGTGATCTCCGCAACAGGCGAGATACGGACAGAGAACTGGCGCTTGCCTCCGTTCACAGGGACGGACGATTAGCAGCGAGAGCGCGCTGGCGGTAGGCGTGACTGCGGCAACGTGGCTGCTTTGTGAATCCATGTTTGCAGTGGCGCCTTGAGTAGGCTGCCGCAGCTGGTGGCAGTGAGGTGGTGCAGGATAGCTGGGCGAGAATGGCCCTGGCAGGCAGCAAGTGGGGGGTGTCTGGGTGGAGGACAGTAAGGAGTGCATAGCACGGACGGCCAGGGCAGGGTTGTCAGTAGCACGCCTCCGCCAGACTGACTGCCAAGAAAGGGGCATCTTTGACACCAGAGCTGACGGCCGAGAGGCTCTGGGGTTGCCGGGGGTACGACAGGCGGTTCGTTCGGGTCTTTGACAGGGAGCCTTGACCGGTCCCTTGACGCACATCTGTGCGCGGAGACCGCCCGGGTTCAGTCTATGCCGCATGAGTTACCAGCGACACTGGACCTACACAATCGGGGAGGCGCAGGATGGAGAGCCGGAAGTCGACAGAAAGGAAACGACGAGCGGAGGCCAGGGCCTGGAAGCAGGGCGGTAGGATGCGCTCGCCTATACGCACAGGTAGTGGTTCAGCCAAGGCCAACAGGCGAACGAAGGCGAGGTGATTACCGGTTAGTCCATATTCGCGGCGGCAGTACAGGAGCTCTCCGAGCCGCCGCGACCGGTTTTCGTGCGGTGCTGGTGATTGCGTGACACCACCCATTCAGGGCCTCGAATGGGGACGATTGTCCCGGTCGGGCAGACAAGGGGGATGGGTCTCCGGGGTCAGGTCCCAGTGCATGGCCAGCCGGAGGGGGCAACAGTGGGCACTTGGCCAGTACGGGTCTATGCCAGGCAAAAGGAGACAGCCTATGGACGAGGATGTGCCGGATAAGGCGGAACACCGTGTTAGGGGCAGGGTAACCAGGATACGAGGGCCCGGCGAATTCCACCGTAGGCTGATGGATATGGGACTCTGCTATGGCCGGATGGTGGAGGTCAATAGCGCGGCTTCACCGCAGGACTGCATTCAGTTCTACGTTGGCGGGCGAATCCTCACCCTATCAGCCGAAGAGGCGGCCAGGATATGCCTGGAAGTCCCTCTGGACAGGTGGATACGGGGGCAGTAGCCGCGCCCGTGGTGCGGTCCAGGACGGCTGCGGTGAGCAGCTCATCGCCACCGAAGACACTTGCCCAGCCGCCAAAGCCCTTGTTTGAGACCCCATCATCGCTCCTTTCTCATAGCGCGGATATGCGAGTCAGAAGACGGAGTGAGACAACATCCTGACCAGGGGTACGGAGCCCAGCTCATCCACGACAACCAGACCCGCTTGGCTGGTCCTGCGATTGAGCCGCCCTGGGAGACGCTCACGGTTCGCCAGGAGGCACCGGTAGGATCGGTGGAGATAAGCCTCGACAAGCCAGCGTCCATCATAATGAGCGACTCAGAGACCGTGCTGTTCTACCGGCGGGTGTGATCGACCCCTCGACGCCGATTGACAATCAGGCACGATGGACATACCATCACTGCAAGAGGTGGCTCTTGAACGTCCCAAATCGTAGGATCAGAATCCTCTTCGTGTGTGGCGGCAACACCTGCCGTTCACCCATGGCGAAGGCGATTCTTCAGAAGGCGCTCAGTGACCGTGGTGTGGCCGGACGGTACCAGATTGACTCTGCGGCCTACGGTACACCAACGCATCGGGGCGCGAGCAAGAATGCCAGGGAAGCTATCATAGGAATGCTGGGGACAGACCTGCTTGCTGACCATATCGCGAAGAGCCTGGACCGCGACCTCGCTGAGCGAGCAGACCTCATACTGGTGATGAACGCGAGCATGAAGAGAAGCCTCCCGTCAGGGAAGACTCACACCCTCAAGGAGTACGCTGGCGGGTCAGGAGGCATCCAGGACCCGTATGGCGGTGACCTCGATACCTACTTCACCTGTGCGAAGGACATCTCTCAGGCCATAGATGCTATCCTGCCCAGGATACTGTGACTCGAGGATTGCTATTAGTAGCCGGTGTCTGCAGTAGCCAGAGTAGCGTGTCGTCACGCTGGCAATAACCCAAGTGTAATGAGCAGAGTACCACAGCCCCAAGGAACCAGGGGAAGCCTCAAGTGGGTCCAGAGGCTCACCAACGACCACCCGGACCTGGTTGACAGCCAGATTGCCGCCAAGGCAGAGAGCAAGACCGATGACAGGATTCGATGGCTGGGGGATTATTTATGCTAGCCATGTTTCTGGTACTTGCCTGTGTACTCTGATTTCGTCTGCTCGTGTCTGGCTTCGACAAGGCCGCCGTTTGACAGGAGACTTCGTATCTCTTCCGCCGGCATGCCGTGGCTCTTCCCGATCGGCTCTCTGATGAAGAGCCTGCCGCCCGCCTTTAGCTTGCGGGACAATGCCTGCACAGTATCCTGCCTGTCTGGTGGAGCGATATCATGGAGAACGTGGACCACTGATATCACGCCGAATGAGCTATTGGGTATGTCCAGCACCCTGATATCGCCCGCTTTGCACTCCACGTTGGAGTACTTCCTTAGTCTCTTCGCGGCCTTGGCAATCCAGTAGTCGGAAACGTCCACACACGTCAGGTGACCACCTTTGCTGAGCAGGTTGGCGAGACATCGTGAACCGACTCCGCCCCCGCATCCGAAGTCGAGAACCCTCTCGTTTCCCTCCAGCTCAAACGTCTTGAAGTACGAATTGTAGAGCAGGGGGCCGCCAAGCAGGCCTTTCAGGTCGTCCTCCAGGACAAAGAGGAAACGAGGAGTGCTCGAAGTCGGCCTGTTTGAACTCGTAGTCAGCCATCCCGCAGCTCCGCTCCTTGCGTCGGGAGGATTGTCCCTGCCTTCATCTTAGGCCCATGTCGCTTCTGGCGTCAACGGGAGCGGGTGGATGGGAGGGGCTGGATGACACCTTCTCATGGGCATCCCGGCTGCTTCGGAGGTGGCAGCCGATACGACACACTTCCCACCCGCGGGGAAGTCTTGTCAGGGATGACCCAGAATAGTCCATCAGGTGAATAGACAGCGCCTGAACACTGTACTACGCTTCTAGCATGCTGGCGGCATTTGGCACGCCGCCCGGGCACTCACAGGGTAGCTTGTTGGCTGAGAGAGCTTCGATGAACGGGTTCGTGCTTCTCCTGCCATTGGAGCGCTGAACACACCTTCCACGGCTGCCAATAGGCGAGACGAAGTGCGTGCCATGATGAACACAACCAGCGCCAGGCGCGGTCGGACACAGCCAGGAGACTGCTGACAGGCGCACTTCTTACAAACGCCTCCGGGTGACTCCGGCGAGAGCGAGGCACGCGGAGGGAGTGATGAAGGTACTGATCATCGGCAATAAGCCAGAGCTCACCAAGCACATGACCCTCTGCCTTCGGATGCGGTACCCGCGTCTGGACGTCGTCCTTGCCAAGGATGCTGAGGACGGCATTAGTTTTGTGGAGTCGGAGTCTCCTGACCTGGTGTTTGTGCAGTCTCCTTTGCCTTCTGCGGACTGCACCACCGTGATCCGGGACATCCGCAGTTTCTCTGACGTAGGCCTGATCCTGATGGCTGCGCCGGACGACACCGCCATGGAGCATGCCGACTACCTGGAGGCCGGTGCCGACGAGTGTATCGCTACCCCGCTCAATGCCATGGACTTTCTTGGAAGGGTAAATGCCCTTATGCGGCGGATGGGCGGGAACGGTGTTGACGTGAAGGCTACCCTTGCAGTGGGCAACTGCCTGGTTGTTGACATCGGTACCCGGGAGGTGTTCGTATCCGGTAGCAGAGTCACCCTTACCCCAACCGAGTACAGGCTGCTTTTCGAGCTGGTACGAAACGCCGGCAGAGTGCTCACCCACCACCTGCTCCTGCAGAGGGTCTGGAGTCTTGAGTACACCGATGACACTACCGTGGTCAGGAAATACGTCCACAGACTCCGGCGCAAGATCGAGGCAAACCCCCAGGCGCCACGGCTCGTCCTCAGCGAAAGGGGAGTGGGATACCGTCTCGCCAGGCTGTCCTAGCTCCCTGACGCTTTCTCGCCCCTGAAGGGCAGACATTCGCCTGCCCTTCGCTATTTCAGCAGGCTTCTCTCTACCGCCCCGGCTGCTGGTCTCCAACTGGAACAGGACCGGAACGCGCTGGAACGATGGTGGAACATTTCCGGAACCTTTGGCACCACGTCCTTAACCTCCCCGTTCTAACCTGGTTCAGACTACTGCCTTCGTGGAGGCGCCATGCCTGCCGGGGAGAGCATTCTGGTAGTCCACAGTGACGAGCCGACCGTGTCCGCGATAACGCGAGCACTCCAGAGGGCGGGCTATCGCGTCGGGGCCAGGTACGACGCCCGGGAAGGCCTGAGGGCCCTCTACGATTCCCCGCCTGACCTGGTGGTGATCCAGAAGGACATGCTGTTGGGGGAGAGCGGTCCGCCGTACCTGGGCATACGTGAGCACGTCTACGTACCCCTCATAGCCGTCGGCGCCGAGGCCGGGCCGGGGGGTGTGCTGGAGATGGGGGTGGACTCGTACATGAGACAGCCACTGAGCCTGCGGGAGCTGGTGGCCAGGGTGCGCGCCATCCTCCGGCGCAAGGAATCCTACCGGAGGCCACGAGGCGATCACGACTGCTCCTCGGTGGACGCCGACGGCCTATTTTGTGCCGCCTCGGAAACACTGACCGGGACCGAGCTCCGCCTGCTTTCGTGTCTTGTCCTCAACGCTGGTGGCGTGCTTCCGTACACGCGCCTCGTGGCGGAAGTATGGGAAGAGGCAGTCACGCGAAACACGCTGCACAGGAGCGTGCGCCGCATCAAGCAGAAGCTGGGGATAGACTCCGTGGGGCCGTACCGGCTGCTGAACTACCCCGGCGAGGGCTACTGCTTCTGTGCCAATGTACCGATTGCAGAGTAGGAGGGGCTCCCGGAGACAAATGGCACCCTGGCGTATCCGGACAAACGGAGTTGATGCCTATGGAGCGAATCCTCTGATTACCTGACATGACCCCGCTGGTGAGGCACACAGGCCGAACCGGGGTCGATGGGGACTACAAGAGTGCTGAAGGCAAAGGACGCAAGGAGACGATGAAAGCGATACTGATGAGCCTGCTGGCAATAGCGCTGATCGGTGGCCTGGTCGGCGGTGGCCTTTTCACCCACTTCCAGGACACCGAAACCTCCGAAAGCAACACCTTCACCGCTGGCAGCATTGACATCACCGTAACGGCTACGCAGGGTACCCAGGTCTGGTACGGGGATGGCAGCGCCAGAGTCTACGACCTCAAACCCTGTCAGACGGGATGGATCGAGTTCAGAGTCGACAATGTGGGTGACAACGAGCTAGACCTCTACAAGCGCATCATCCTGGTTGACATCACCAACAACGGATGGACCGAGCCTGAGTGCGAGGAGTGCGCCAGAGCCCAGCTCCCGGTCGGGGCCACGTTTGTGAAGAGCGTTGTTCGTGACGACGGTCAGTGTGTCCTGTGGTACAAGGATGAGAACGGCGTATTGAAGAGCATGCTAATCCCGTGCTACTTCTGCCAGTTCACTCCGGACGACATCTGGTTCGACATGACGATCAACGGTGTCCCGGACCTGCGCTATCCCGAGCCCACGTTCGACCCGGTCACCGGCGAGCAACTGACACCTGGCGCCAAGAGGCTCAGCGAAGTCGTGAACTCGCCGCCCATCTTCCTCGATTCGCTGGCACCGAACTCCTCGATGACGGTGCTGCAGAGCTTCCATATGGACCCACTTGTGGACAATATCGCCCAGACCGACGTCATGGAGTTCGACGAAGAGTACATCGGCATACAGAAGGGTGCACCTGCCCCAGGTGAGTAATCCCACCTTCGAATGAGGAGAAAGAGACTGCAAGACATGTGCCCGCACCGATGAGGTGATGCCTATGGAGCAGGACTGCAACCTAGTCTGGCCCGCAGAGACCCGGGTCAGTATTGACCCCCAGGGACAGCTCTGGTGACGACCGGGAAGAGACCGGAGACGACCGGGAGAGACCGGCCTGGACCCGAGCTGGCTTGCTTCCTGCCGAAGAGGCCGAAAGGCCGAGCGGGGTCGACGAGGGGGTGACGGCAAGTAGCAGGGATGAGGCCCTCCAAACACTAAAGAAGAGGAAGGGGCCTCAACAAGACCCGCAGACCCGCGGGGCAGGCGAAAGCCCCGAACCCCGCAAAAACAGGGTCCACGGGTCTACAACAAAGAAGGAGTGAAGACAAATGAAGGCAATACTCTATAGCCTTATGGTGATCGCCCTGGTGGGCGGCATGGTGGGCACCGGCCTGTTTGCCCATTTCGCCGACACCGAGACG